>Ga0208917_1000424_pt1 | contig 21872 bp, 18 predicted proteins | sample DEB08_DNA_10_FD_185500 | JGI IMG/M metagenome (GOLD analysis project Ga0208917, IMG submission 185500) | Aqueous microbial communities from the Delaware River and Bay under freshwater to marine salinity gradient to study organic matter... | ecosystem: Environmental > Aquatic > Marine > Coastal ...
GAGTTCGGGGTCTTGGATTTTATTTAGATATTCTGTGTTTTGGCTGCAACTGAAAAGGGTTACCAAAACAAAAAAGGAAAAAGTAAGTTTGAGCGTTTTTACCATAACATTATACTGGATTTATTAATTAGTTGAATATTTAAATAAATACAGTTTTTCAATCATTCAATTGTACCGTACAAAAATACTATTTTCAGCCAATACTTTTCAATCGTTTGGATGATCTTTATTCTGTTTTGGAATTGTTTCCTCTAATTCTAATTTCAATTGCAGGTTTTAAAAGAGGCAGAATCCCTTTTTTAAGGAATTTTTAAAATGAAAAGGCTAAGGATCGGTTTTAATCAAAGCTTTTAATTTTCCGTTATTTTGAACCACTACAATCAGTTCTTTTCCACTTTTTAAATTAATTTTCTCAATATCGGTAGCATGTCCCAAAACATCCATGCCCAATGTATGGGATTCTATATATTCAAAGTCCTCACCAGTGGTTGTTAAAATTAGTCCTAAGAAAGCATGTTGATTTCCTTCAAAAGGATTTCCGCCTAAGTCATTGCCAATCATAAAAACTTGAGTCTTACTGACCAAGGTAGAATCAACTAAAATCGAATTGATAGGTCCCCATTCCGCTTTATCATTCAAAGGTTTTACAAAAAATTGAAGGCTTCCCAAATTCTCAATCAATACGGATTTTTCCTGATTTACTTGCAAAGGAGATGATTTCTGAAATACTTCATCCAACAAATATTCATCTTTCGTTGCTTTAGAAAAAGATTTAAAATTGTCAAACTTTTGCCTGAAGTAGGGGCTTTGTTGTATTAAATTTTTCCAAAACACGAATGATTACGAACCTCTGAGACAGGTTTTAAAAAACAATACCCCATTGATTTTATTTGATCGTACGATAAAAATGGTACCTACCTATCAGGTTGTGATCAATGACAAAGAAGCTGCCTATCAAGCTACCGAACACCTCATAAAACAGGGCTGTAAAAAAATTGTGCACCTACGTGGAGACCTTATGCCACAAATTTCCATAGATCGATTTTTGGGATATAAAAATGCTCTAGAAAAACACCATATTCCCTTTGAAAAGGAATTGGTAGCGATATGTAGCGAAAATAATTTTGAAGAGGGCTATAACAGTACACTCAAGCTACTTGAAAAACATCCTGATATCGACGGTTTGTTTGCCATTACAGATTTAGTGGCCGTTGGGGCTCTACGTGCTTTTGAAAACCGTGGCTTGAGAATTCCCAAAGATTTAGCAGTAATTGGGTTTAGTAACTGGATGATTTCTTCATTAATCACCCCCAAATTGAGTACGGTAGAACAAAGTGGGGTTCTTATAGGAAAGAAAGTGATATGCCTTTTCCTCAAAATTAAAGAGTCCGACGTCGTAGCTCCTCCATCCTGTATTCAGGAGACGGTTCCAGCAAAACTCATTATTAGAGCCTCCTCTAGGAGGAAAGAAATTTGATGTTGCGTTGTAAACCTTTGTGTTTCGTCCGTTGGATTGCACTGTTTTGGAACAATACTTGAAAGACCTCTTCTGTCATTTCTTCCCAGTCCTTTAGGGTCATGGAAAGTAACTCCTCTCTGGGTTTAAAGGCAGTTTCTTGGTGCGGTTCTGCAAACCGGTTCCAAGGACACACCGTTTGACACACATCACAACCAAAAGCCCATTGATCCATTTTCCCCTGAAATTCCGCGGGAATTTGGTCTTTTAATTCGATTGTCAAATAAGAAATACACTTACTCCCATCAATTTGATAAGGCTGAATCAAGGCTTCAGTGGGACACGCATCAATACAAGCGGTACAGCTTCCACAATGATCCGTAGTAGGAGGGTCATATTCCAATTCCAAATCAATGATTAGTTCGGCAATAAAAAAGAAAGATCCTACTTTTTTAGATATCAAGTTGGTGTTTTTTCCAACCCATCCCAAACCACTTTTTGCAGCCCAAGCCTTATCCATCACGGGAGCAGAATCGACAAACACACGACCACCAACCTCTCCTATTTCCTCATGGATAAAAGCCATCAAGGTTTTTAACTTTTCTTTGATGACCCAATGATAATCCTTTCCAAAAGCATATTTTGAAATTTTGGGAGCCTCTGGGTCTTTTTGAATTTGCTCGGTATGATAATTTAATAATAATGAAACCACACTTTTGGCACCTGGGACAAGTAATCTGGGATCTAAGCGCTTGTCAAAATGATTCGCCATATAGCCCATCTGTCCATGGTGATTTTGGTTTAACCACTGCTCCAATCTTGGTGCTTCTTCTTCTAAAAAATCGGCTTTGGAAATGCCGCAAGACAAAAATCCAAGTGACTTGGCTTGCGATTTAATGAGTTGGGTAAATTCTTTAGTAGAGGAAGTCATAACCGCTCTTTTCCTTTTAAAAGAGTCCTTCTTGGTTGTTCTTTATTCTTCCCAGATGCTGATAGGCTCTCGAGGTCACTTCACGTCCGCGTGGCGTACGGACTATAAATCCTTGTTGTATAAGGAAGGGTTCGTACACTTCTTCTATAGTCTCTGCATTTTCAGAAACGGCAGTAGCCAAAGTGGTAATTCCCACCGGACCACCTTTAAATTTATCAATGAGAGTGGTCAATATTTTATTGTCCATTTCGTCTAATCCGTGTGCATCGACTTGTAATGCTTTGAGTGCATATTGCGTGATTTCCATATTTATAGCACCATTCCCTTTGATTTGTGCAAAATCACGAACCCGCCGCAATAAAGAATTTGAAATTCTAGGGGTTCCCCTACTTCGTCCAGCAATCTCAATCGCAGCGTCTAGGTCTATGGAGACATTTAATATTTCAGCACTACGTTCTACAATTGTTCCTAAAAGCTCCGTAGAATAATACTGAAGTCGGTTACTGATTCCGAACCGTGCCCGCATCGGTGCAGTAAGTAATCCCGAACGGGTAGTAGCACCAACCAAGGTAAAGGGTTCTAAGTTAATTTGAACAGTTCGTGCATTGGGTCCCGATTCAATCAAAATATCAATTTTATAATCTTCCATAGCAGAATATAGATATTCCTCTACTATGGGACTGAGTCGATGAATTTCATCAATGAATAGAATATCCCTTGACTGAAGATTGGTCAACAAGCCTGCTAAATCTCCTGGCTTGTCCAAAACAGGTCCAGAAGTAAGCTTAATTCCTACCTGTAATTCATTAGCCAAAATATGTGCTAAAGTTGTTTTTCCTAAACCTGGAGGACCATGAAATAAAGTGTGATCAAGTGCTTCTCCACGTTGTTTGGCTGCTTCAACAAAAACTTTTAGATTATCTAAAATAGCGTCCTGTCCTGCAAAGTCATCAAAATTTAATGGCCTTAATGCACGATCAATGTCTTGCTCTTCTGGAGAAAAATGTTCATTGGTGGGATCAAGATTTTCATTCATTTAACAAATATAACAGAACATTACAAAAAAAGAGACCCAAAGGCCTCTCATCTATTATTCTGAAAAAAGATTAATGCTGCAACTCTTCTTCTCCTTCTTCTAAAGGGATATGTTGAGGAACAAAGTCTTCCTTATGACCCGGTTTGGAATAATCGTATGCCCATCGGTGCACATGAGGGATTTCTCCTGGCCAGTTTCCATGCATATGTTCTACAGGAGCCGTCCATTCTAAAGTATTGGAACGCCAGGGGTTTTGTACCGTTTCTTTTCCGTAGAACATACTGTGAATAAAATTGTACAAGAATACCAATTGTGCAGCTCCAGCAACCAAGGCAAAAACAGTAATCAATACATTGATGTTGGCAAGATCGTCAAAATAAGGAAATGCGGTATTGGTATAGTACCTTCTTGGCAATCCAGCCATCCCAATAAAGTGCATAGGGAAGAAAACGCCATAAGCACAGACTGCTGTTACCCAGAAGTGTACATAGCCCAAGTTTTTATTCATCATACGTCCGAACATTTTAGGGAACCAATGATAGACCCCCGCAAACAAACCATAAAGCGCAGATATACCCATTACTAGGTGGAAGTGTGCTACAACAAAATAAGTGTCATGAACGTTAATGTCAAGCGTACTGTCACCAAGTATAATTCCTGTCAAACCTCCCGTGATAAATGTAGATACCAACCCAATGGAAAAAAGCATGGCAGGGTTTAGTTGCAAATTCCCCTTCCACAGCGTGGTGATGTAATTAAATGCTTTTACAGCGGAAGGAATAGCGATCAAAAGGGTGGTAAATGTAAATACAGACCCTAAGAACGGATTCATTCCAGAAATAAACATGTGATGTCCCCATACGATTGTAGACAAAAACGCAATTGCCAATATAGAAGCCACCATAGCACGGTAACCAAATATGGGTTTACGGGCGTTGGTTGCAATAATTTCAGAAGTAATTCCTAAAGCGGGTAGTAAGACGATATATACTTCGGGGTGACCCAAGAACCAAAATAAATGCTCATAAAGTACGGGTGACCCACCTTGATAATGTAAAACCTCGCCTTGGATAAAAATATCTGAAAGGAAAAATGAGGTTCCAAAACTCCGATCCATAATCAGTAGCAAAGCTGCTGAAAGTAAAACGGGAAAGGAAACAACTCCAATAATCGCAGTAACGAAGAAAGCCCAAATAGTAAGAGGTAAGCGAGTCATACTCATCCCTTTTGTTCTAAGGTTAATCACCGTTACAATATAATTTAAGGACCCCAAAAGAGAGGAAGCAATAAAGATCGCCATTGAGACGAGCCATAGGGTCATCCCTGTGCCTGATCCTGGTTGCGCTTGAGGTAATGCAGAAAGCGGTGGATAGATAGTCCAACCCGCAGCGGCAGGACCTGCTTCTACAAAAAGAGAAATCACCATTATGACACTGGATAGGAAAAACAACCAGAAAGAAATCATATTTAACAATCCAGAAGCCATATCTCTAGCACCAATTTGTAAAGGAATCAATAGGTTACTAAACGTACCACTTAGCCCAGCTGTAAGAACAAAAAACACCATAATGGTTCCATGAATAGTAACTAAAGCTAGGTACACATTAGGATCCATAACTCCGTCAGGTGCCCATTTCCCAAGAAGTACTTCGAAAATACCAAAAGGTTGTTCTGGCCAAGCCAACTGTAATCGAAATAAAAGTGACATGGCAATTCCAATAATTCCCATGAATAGTCCCGTAATCAAATACTGTTTCGAGATCATTTTATGATCTTGACTAAAGATGTATTTCGTTACAAATGTTTCTTTGTGATGATGTCCGTGATCCTCCTCTATGTGTGCTGCTGCTGTTGACATATCTTTTTTTGTTTTATCGGTTCTTTTATTGAATTACCTCTGCGAAGGTTTGTTGTTCTGCCATCCATTGGGCAAACGCTTCCGGTGTTTCTACAATTATTTTCATTTGCATATTGTAGTGTGATGCACCACAAATTTTATTACAAAGTAAAAGAAAATCAAATTCATAAGGATCCAAAGCGGTATCACCTTGTGCTGTGAGTTCTTTACTTTTTTCTGCACGAATCTTATTTATCTTTTTGACTTTGGCCACCATTTCAGGATCCAGGCGCATTTCTTCCGAAGTGATATTTGGAGTAAAAGCAAACTCTGTAATCATCCCTGGAACACAGTTCATCTGAGCTCTAAAAAAGGGCATGTAAGCAGAGTGAAGGACATCCTGTGAACGCATTTTGAAAATGACTTCTCTACCCACAGGTAAGTGTAATTCTTGCACTACAACATCGTCAAAACCGTTGGGATCTGTGGCATCAATTCCGACTAGGTTTCTACCCTCAAAATCTTGAAGAAAACGCACATTAGCATCACCCAATACTCCGTCCTCACCAGCATAGCGGGCTTTCCAATTAAACTGCTGTGCGTAAAGTTCTACTACTAAGGCTTCATCGTTTTCCTCCACAGTCATAATGTCTGTCCAAGTATAAAGACCGTATAAAATTAGCCCTGCCAATACAATTACAGGAATGATAGTCCAAATGGCTTCCAGTCGGTCGTTGTCAGCATAAAAAAGAGCTTTCTTTCCTTTTTCACCACGATACTTATAGGAAAAATAATGTAATAAGGCCTGTGTAATGGTCTGAACAAAAAAGATAATGGCAAAGGAAATCCACATCAAATTGTCATAATCAGACCCGTGTTCTGATGCTGCTTTGGGAAGAAGTACGTCTCCGTAGGAAACAAAAGAAAAGATGGTAATCCCATAGATGAAGAATAAAAAACCCAACATGAGTTTTCCATTCAGATTGTTGTCATTGTCATCAGCTACCTGAGTATATACTTTCTTTCCTTGCGAAAGTTCAAAAATCTTAGCTACTTGCCAGATTGCTATCGCAATTAGAATAAGAACAGAAAATATCAAAAGTACATTCATTTATCTTTTCGATTTAATTACTAATAATGAAAACGTTCACTCTCTCCCATATATGGATCTCCTTTGGCGAGTAAAGGTGCTTTCGTTAATTCTTTAAACACTATAAATATAAAGAGCCCCAAGAAGAATAAAAAGCCTCCTATTTCCGCAGCTCCAATAAACCATTGGTCCCCAACAGCTGAAGGCATGATCATATTAAATACATCCATATAATGTCCGAGAAGGATCACAATACCTGCCATGACAATAAAATAATTCACGCGTTTGTAATCGCTGTTCATCAAAATCAATAAAGGGAAAATAAAATTCATAACTACCATACCAAAGAAAGGCAAGTTGTAGTCCTCTATACGGGTAATGAAATAAGTCACTTCCTCAGGAATATTGGAATACCAGATCAACATAAATTGAGAAAACCACAAATAGGTCCAAAAAATACTGATTCCAAACATGAATTTTCCAAGATCGTGAATGTGACTATCGTTTACAAATTCCAAATAGCCCTTAGATTTTAAGTAAATTGTAATCAACGCAATGGCAGTGATTCCAGATACAAACATACTAGCAAAAACATACCATCCAAACAAAGTGCTAAACCAGTGAGGATCTATGGACATAATCCAATCCCAAGCCATAATAGATTCTGTTACGATATAAAACACTAAGAATCCTGCTGAGATTCTGAAATTCTTTTTATGATTAGAAATGTCATTAGCTTCATCTTGCGCCAATGAAAATTTTCTTGAAAAAAAGCGATACAAACTCCATCCTGTAAGAAAGAAAACAGCTCTTGCTAAAAAGAAAGGCGTATTTAAGTATCCCGTTTTCCCAGCAATCAATTTGTCATGAGCTACTACTTCGGAATCCATCCAAATAAAGAGGTGATTTAAATGCATGGATGAAAGCACCAGAAGAACGATAACAATGATACCGCCTGGCAACAAATAAGAAGTAATACCTTCCATGACTCGATACAGCACGGGAGACCATCCTGCTTGCGCAGCACGTTGAATTGCATAAAACGCCAATACTCCAAGTGAAATCATAAAAAAGAAGAAAGCAGCTACATAAAAGGCTGCCCAAGGTTTGTTCGCCAACTGGTGGAACACATGTTCGTCATGTTCTGCATCGTGAGCACTGTCATGAGTGGCTACCTCGTCGTGTTGTGCTTCTTCAGAAGCGTGTGTCTCTGAACTGGATTCCGAATGATCATTTCCATGACCCTCGTCGTGACTTGCTGCTACCATTGCTTTAGATTCTTCGATCGTAGCGGGTGCACTTAAAAATCCATAGGTTAGGCCTAAAAAACCTATTATCATAAAGGTAATGGATAGGTTTCTAAGTTTATTTGGAAAGGTATACATCATCGGATTTTCCATAAATTATTTAACAAGCTTACTTCTTAATTCCATCACGTGTTGTGCAATTTGCCAACGCTCTTCCGCGTTCACTTGTCCCGCATGAGAACCCATGGCATTTTTACCGTACATCAATACGTGGTAAATACTTCCGTTGGTTATTTCACGATCCGCATAACTAGGGACACCGAGAAATTTTTCTCGGGTCATTAAAATGCCCTGACCATCCCCTTTGTTTCCGTGACAAACGGCACAATAAATCCCGTAAAGTTCTTTTCCGTTTGCGGCATGTGAATCCGTCTTCTCCAATGGAGAGATCAAGTTGGCTTTTGCAGCTTCATAACCTTCGTTTGTGTCAGGATAATCATAAGGTTCCCAACCTCTAGCAACTGTGCCTTCCACAGGGATTTGGGCTTCAATGCCGTTAGCAAAAGCATCAGTATCTGCATAGGTTTCATAACCTATGGGTTCGTACATATTGGGAAAATATTGATAATTGGGTCGTGAGGGATTTGCACAAGACAGAACTCCCAAAGCCATCACAATACTCACTAAAAGAACTATATACTTCATCTATTCTTGCTTTTCTATAATCGAAACATCAATCGCTCCAGACTTTTTTAAAAGATTGGTCAATTCTTTTTCATTGTCATGGAGTTCGATCTCTACTAAAAATTTATCATCCGTAGTGAGCGGATTGGGGTTTTCTGCTTTCTTAAACGGCCATAATTTACTTCTCATGTAGAAGGTGATTACCATAAGGTGGGCAGCAAAAAATACAGTCATTTCAAACATGATTGGAACAAAAGCTGGCATATTTTCTAAATATGAAAAACTAGGCTTTCCCCCAATATTTTGTGGCCAATCTTCAATCATGATAAAATTCATCATGGCGATGGCGACACAAAGTCCAATACAACCATAAATAAAAGCCATTATCGCAATACGGGTATCCTCAAGTCCCAATGCTTTGTCCAAACCGTGGACTGGGAAAGGTGTATAAACCTCTTCAATATGGTGCTTTTCTGAACGAATCGTTTTAACTGCACTCAAAAGTACATCGTCGTCGTCGTAAAGGGCGTGTATAACTCGATTACTACTCATTATTACCGTCTCTTAATTTTTTATACTTCTCTCCAGAAGATTTTAAAATAGTTTTTACCTCTGCCTGTGCAATAACAGGGAAGGTTCGTGCATACAATAGGAAGAGGACGAAAAAGAATCCTATCGTTCCTATGAATATTCCGATATCTACAAATGTGGGAGAGAACATCGTCCAAGAGGAAGGAAGATAATCTCGATGTAATGAGGTCACAATGATTACAAAACGCTCAAACCACATTCCAATATTTACTACAATAGATATAATAAAGGAGAACATAATACTGGTTCTCAATTTTTTAAACCACATAAACTGAGGTGAAAACACATTACATGTCATCATAGACCAATAAGCCCACCAATAAGGTCCTGTAGCTCGGTTTAAGAAGGCATATTGTTCGTATTCAACTCCTGAATACCACGCTATAAAAAGCTCTGTGATATAGGCAACTCCCACTATAGATCCAGTAATCATGATGACAATATTCATCAGTTCAATATGTTGAACTGTGATATAATTTTCCAAATTGGAAACTTTTCTCATGATAATCAATAGGGTATTTACCATAGCAAATCCTGAGAAGATAGCTCCTGCTACAAAGTAAGGAGGAAAGATCGTAGTATGCCACCCCGGAATAACCGAAGTTGCAAAGTCAAAGGATACAATTGTATGAACCGAAAGTACAAGGGGTGTTGCTAAACCAGCAAGAACTAATGATACTTCTTCAAAACGCTGCCAGTCTTTGGCACGACCACTCCATCCAAAACTCAGAAGACTGTAGATTTTCTTTTGGAAAGGCAATACGGCTCGATCTCGAATCATTGCAAAATCTGGAAGCAATCCAGTCCACCAAAAAACTAAGGATACAGAAAGATATGTTGAAATTGCAAATACATCCCAGAGTAATGGTGAATTAAAGTTGACCCATAACGATCCAAAGCCGTTTGGAATAGGAAGTACCCAATAGGCTAACCAGGGGCGTCCCATGTGAATGATGGGAAACAATCCCGCTTGTATTACCGAGAATATAGTCATGGCTTCCGCAGAACGGTTAATTGCCATACGCCATTTTTGTCTAAACAAAAGTAATACTGCAGAAATTAGGGTTCCTGCGTGTCCAATTCCTACCCACCAGACAAAGTTTGTAATATCCCAAGCCCAACCTACCGTCTTGTTGAGACCCCAGGTCCCAATACCTGTAGAGATGGTATAAATGATACAACCCACTCCCCATAGGAAAGCTGTTAATGCAATTCCAAAAACAATCCACCACTGTTTGTTTGCGGCTCCTTCTACTGGAGCAGCAACATCCACAGTTACGTCATGATAGGATTTGTCTCCTGTGACAAGTGGTTTTCTAATAGGTGCTTCGTAATGCGATGCCATATTCTGTTGTTCTAAACTGTATTATACCTCGTCAGTATTTCTAACTTTTACTTGATACATTACATTGGGTTTTGTTCCTACGTGCTCCAACAGATGGTACATACGTTCACCCTCATGTAATGCGGCTACTTTACTTTCTTTATCATTCAGATCTCCAAAGACCATTGCTCCTGTAGTACATGCATTAGAACAAGCGGTTTGGAATTTACCGTCCGTAATTTCTTCTCCTTTGAGTTTGGCATCCAAAATGGTTTTTTGTGTCATCTGAATACACATCGAACATTTTTCCATTACACCTCTGGAACGCACTACCACATCGGGATTTAAGACCATACGTCCTAAATCGTTGTTCATGTGATAGTCAAACTCGTCATTTTTATTGTACAAGAACCAGTTGAATCGACGTACTTTATAAGGACAGTTGTTTGCACAGTAACGGGTTCCTACACAGCGGTTATAAGCCATGTGATTTTGTCCTTGCCTTCCGTGAGATGATGCCGCTACTGGACATACCGTTTCACATGGGGCATGGTTACAATGTTGACACATAACAGGCTGGAAGGCCACTTGAGGATTTTCTGAAGCTTGCTCCATTTCTCCAAAAGTACTCAGCGAATCGCTAATACCTGAGATGGCTTCTTTGGTGTTATTATCCCCTTCAAATGAAGTGGCAGAAGAATAATATCGATCAATACGCAACCAATGCATGTCACGGGATTTACGCACTTCTACTTTACCTACTACAGGAACGTTATTTTCTGCATGACATGCCACCACACATGCCCCACATCCTGTACAAGAATTTAAATCAATCGAAAGATTGAAATGATGCCCTACAGAACGATCAAATTCTTGCCACATGTCCACTTCTGGTGAAGTCACATCAAATTCCATGTGATTTTTTGAAACCTGTGGCATAGGGTTCCAATATTTTTTGTCTTTGGTGTTGAACACTTCCAAAGTAGTTTCCTTTACAATATCTCCTCTACCCATCAAGGTATTATGTAGCTGAACACAAGCAAATTCATGCTCGCCCTCGGCAGGGGTGATTTGTACCGTTTGTATTTTATTAAAATCATTGTAAAGGGCGTAGGCGTTAACCCCAGTTTGCATTTCTTCTTTCAAGCCCAAACGCGCTCCGTATCCAAATGAAAGTCCTACAGTTCCTTTTGCCTGACCGGGCTGAATAATCACAGGTACGTTGAGGCTTTTTCCGTTTACAGTAACTGTAGCATAACTCCCATTTAACGCTCCATTAGAAGTATTTGTGTTTTTGAGTCCTACGGCTTTGGCATCAGCATAAGAAATGGTAAGGTAATTATCCCAACTCACTCGTGTGATTGGATCTGGAAATTCTTGCAACCATGGGTTGTTTGCCTGCTGACCATCTCCCATTCCTGTTTTTGTATAAAGTACCAAACTCATTTCTTGAGAAGTGGCATTACGTAGGGCACTAAGGTCTAGCTCACTGAAATCTGGAACACTGTTTTCTAGTTCAGTAGTTTTAGAGAAGTAACCGTCATGCAGAGTTTTACTCCAAGAGCTTCCTTCGAGAATATTAGCGTTCCAATGCGCTTTGATGGCATCGTAATATTTTGTGTTTTTTCCAGACAAACGCAAGAGGACATCTTGAAATTGCTGGGTATCAAATAATGGACGAATGGTAGGCTGTGCTAAAGCATAGTGTCCCATTTTCATTTCATAATCCCCCCAAGACTCTAAATAGTGCGGTGTCGCTGCAACAAACTGAGAAGCTGTAGCCGTTTCGTCTATTTTAGAAGTAAAGGCTAAAGACAACTCCAGATTTTTGATCGCTTCGCTTAGAGCTGCGCCTTTGGCTGTCGTAAATACAGGATTTACCCCAACGGTTATCAATCCTTTTACACTTCCGTCAAGAATTCCCTCCAGAGCTGCATTCACTGCGCTGGCATTTCCTTGGCGTATCAACTTAGGCTGTTCTGGCTGAAACGCTTTACTTTTCAAAAGAGTATTGATTGTCAAAACAACCTGTTGTGCCGTTTCATCATCAATTCCAGAAACCACTACCCCTTCAGAACCTGCAGACTGTAATCGAAACGCAGCATTTTCTGAGGCTTTCTTTAGGGCTTCAGGCAGATTTGTAGAAGACTTAGATCCACTTAAAATATCATACAAATAAGCGAGTATCTGTTTTTGATCAGCAGGCGTACAGGGAATTCGATGATCCGCATTGGCTCCAGTTAAGGACATGTTGGATTCAAATTGCATATGCCAAGACATTTGGGCTTTCCCGTGATGTTTTGTAGGCGTTTTTGCTTGTGCATAACCTTTAGCATACCCGCCACCTTGCCAGTCTCCTAAGAAATCTGCATCGATACTTACTACCGTATTTGCCTTTGAAAAGTCATAGTCCGCTAAACCTCGAATTCCATAATGTTTTTCAAAGGCATTTAATGCTGCCTCTGATGAGATGGTATCGTAAATGACATGCTTTACGTTTGGATAAACAGCAATAAAGTCTTTGATGATTTTGTCTGTGGTGGGGCTTGCCAATGTGGGTGTTAGTAGTAACACTTCTTTATTGGTTGCTGCTAAAGCTTTAAGCAAAGCTCCCGTCTGTAGATCCAAATCATTCCAGGAAATATCTTGACCATTGGCTTTAGGTCCTTGCAATCGAAGTGTATCGTAAAGAGATAACACAGAAGCGTGTACTCTGGCGTTGGCAATTCCTAAGGTAGGTGCCTCTGGATTACTTTCTACTTTAATGGGTCTTCCCTCTCTAGTCTTGATTAAAACGCTTCCAAAATCAAATCCGTCAGCAATCGTAGTAGCGTAATAGTTGGCTATCCCAGGACGAATCTGTTCGGGCTGAACAACATAAGGTACCGATTTTATTACGGGTCCTTCACAAGCAGCAAGAGTGGCTGCAGCTGTACTAAACCCAACGTATTTTAAGAAATCACGACGGGATGTACTGCTCTCTTCTAGAGTTTTTTCATCACTCAAAAAATCTTCTGGAAGTTTGGAAACAAATTCGTTCTCTTCCAACTTGTTTATGTCTTCATTTGAAGAGTCCAGTTGATCAATTGTTTTCCAGTATGTTTTATTTGATGCCATATGCCTTTCTTGATCGCCTTTTAATAGTGACACTTTCCACATTCTAAGCCACCCATTTGAGCGACTGTTAATTTTTCTACACCGTATTTTTTAGAGAGTGCTTCATGAATTTTGGCGTAGTATTCGTTACTTTCCACCTTCACGTTGGTTTCACGATGACAGTTGATACACCATCCCATTGTCAAGGGAGAATATTGGTACATAATCTCCATTTCCTCTACGGGTCCGTGACATTTCTGACAAGCTATTTCTCCTACTTCGACATGTTGTGCGTGGTTGAAATACACAAAGTCTGGTAAGTTGTGAATGCGAACCCATTTTACGGGTTGTGTTTCTCCTGTATAGCGTTGGTTTTCTTCATCCCAACCTACAGCTGCGTAGAGTTTTTTGATCTCTTTGGTATAAAAATCTTTTGTATACCCATTTTCTAAATCTTCTTCTCCGTTGTATTCTGCAATATTTTGGTGACAGTTCATACATACATTCAGAGAAGGAATACCCGAATGTTTTGAAACACGAGCAGAAGAGTGACAGTATTTACATTCAATTTGGTTTGCTCCTGCGTGAATTTTGTGAGAGTAGTGAATAGGTTGCACGGGCATGTATCCTTGATCTACCCCTACCTGCATAAAGTAGCCATACACAAAATATGCACTACTTAAAAGTAATAAAATAACCGAGGTCATGATCAAGAACTGATTTTGAACGAAGGCCATCCAAATAGGCGTTCTTTTTGGTTTTGCTTCTGGTTGAATGTCCACCCCACTCAATTTTGCAATGCGAGTTAGTGTCTTTTGAACTAAGAAAAGCATGATTACCAAAATGACAAATACAAGGGCTAGAGCTAATAAAATAAGAGTGTTACTAATTCCCGAACCCGAGGCTTGAGCTGCTGCACCTTGAGCTGCACCTACCGCAGCTACAGGAGCAGGGGGAGTGTAATCTGTGTAGGCAATAATATTGTCAATGTCTTCATTTGAAAGCTGGGGGAACGAAGTCATTACAGAGCCGTTATATTCTTCATATATCGCTACCGCCTGAGCATCACCAGACTTGACCATAGCGGTACTGTTTTTAATCCAACTGTACAGCCATTCTTTGTCGTATTTGGAAGCAACCCCTTTAAGTGCGGGACCTACAGCGCGTTTATTGAGCTTATGGCATGCAGCACAATTTGCGTTGAAGAGTTTTTTACCGGCCTGTACTGCAGCATCGTCTTGAGCATAAAGTTCAGGAGCTAAAAAAAGGCTTATAATTGTAAGTAAAGGCAAAAAATAGGACTTCAAGCATTTGTTGTGCGCAATCCCAATTGTAGAATATATTTTCTTCACCAAAGTTTGTTTCTAAAATCCATGGCAAAAATACAGTATAGAACGCTTTTTCTTAAACTTAGAAATTAAGAATTTTTTAATTTATATCCATTCTAAATAAAGGAGGTGTTTTGTTAAATTAGTCTCGATTAAATAGATTTTTTTGTTTTTTTGTTCTATGGAAAATAATACTTCGGGGTTCTTTATTTTAGTGCTTTTTTTAACCACAATTACAACAGGATTTTCACAATTTGAAAATTTGACCATTAAACAAGAAGCAGAAGTGGATTTGCTTCTTCAAAAAAAAATAGCATTAGACAAAGAACGTTTTGAAACAAGTTATTTTACCCTTCAACTATATTACGGAAATCCTACGACTGCAAATGAAATTTTAGAACAATCCCAATTGAAATTTCCTCATATCCCTGTGGAATTGAGTTTTGAAACACCCAACTATAAGGTTCAAGCTGGAAAATTTAAAGATAAATTAATCGGTTTAAAAACTTTGGATACCGTAAAAAGGACATTTCCCTCCGCTTTTCTTCTAAACCGGAAACAATCAGAGTGATTTTTTTATTGCAATTTCTTGGTAACATTCCAATACATCAGAAATTTTGATGTCGTTGTAATTTTTGATTTGCAATCCGCAATCATATCCTTTAGACACTTCTTTAACATCATCTTTGAAACGCTTTAGGGATGCAAGTTCTCCTGTGTAAACTACAACTCCTTCACGTATGATTCGAATATTGGAATTTCTGAAAATTTTACCTGATGTGACCATACAACCTGCTATGGTTCCTATTTTAGATATTTTGAAGGTTTCTCGTATTTCAACTGTTCCAGTCACTTCCTCCTTCATCTCTGGAGACAGCATTCCTTCCATCGCATCTTTGACATCGTTTATAGCATCATAAATAATGGAATAGGATCGAATATCGATTTCTTCTTTTTCTGCAATGGCGCGTGCATTACCCATAGGGCGCACATTAAACCCTAAAACGATTGCATCCGAAGCTGAGGCAAGCAGAACATCAGATTCTGTGATGGCTCCTACTCCTTTGTGAATGATGTTGACTTCAATTTCTCCAGTAGATAGTTTCTGTAGGGAGTCGGTCAAGGCTTCCACAGAACCATCTACATCTCCTTTGAGAATGATGTTCAGTTCTTTAAAGTCGCCTAGCGCTATACGTCTTCCAATTTCGTCCAATGTAATATGGCGTTGGGTTCGAACGCTTTGTTCTCGAACCAGTTGCGTCCTTTTGGCTGCAATTTGTTTGGCTTCTCTCTCGTCTTCCAAAACCTGAAATGTATCTCCTGCTTGAGGAGCTCCATCCAATCCTAGGATAGAAACTGGAGTAGCAGGAAGAGCTTCGTCTAAACTGACACCGCGTTCGTTAAAAATAGCTTTTACTTTCCCGCTTTGTTTCCCTGCAAGAATATAATCTCCCATTTTAAGAGTTCCGTTTTGAACCAAAATGGTGGAAACATATCCTCGTCCTTTGTCCAAAAAGGCTTCAACAACGGTTCCTTTTGCTTTTCGGTCTGGATTTGCTTTAAGCTCCAATAATTCTGCTTCTAAAAGTACTTTTTCTAAAAGTTCATTTACTCCCGTACCTTGAAGTGCAGATATGTCTTGTGACTGTACTTTCCCACCCCAATCTTCTACCATCAAATTCATTCCTGCTAAAGCTTCTTTGATCTTTTCAGGATTGGCATTGGGTTTGTCTATTTTATTGATTGCAAAAACAATGGGTACTCCAGCAGCTTGAGCATGGCTTATGGCTTCTTTAGTTTGTGGCATGATATCGTCATCTGCCGCAACGACAATGATGGCAATATCAGTTACCTGAGCACCACGAGCACGCATAGCAGTAAAGGCCTCGTGACCTGGCGTGTCTAAAAACGCTATCTTTTGACCACTTTCAAGTGTTACTCCATAAGCTCCAATATGCTGTGTAATACCTCCCGATTCTCCTGCAATTACGTTCTCTTTTCTGATGTAGTCCAACAGCGAAGTTTTCCCATGATCTACATGCCCCATTACAGTTACAATTGGTGCTCTAGGTGATAAGTCTTCAGCGTTGTCTACTTCTTCCTCGATGTTTTCTTCTAGTTCCGCTTTTTCAAAACTGACTTCATAACCAAACTCTTCGGCAACAATACTGAGTGTTTCAGCGTCCAAACGTTGATTCATTGTTACCATGATTCCCAAGGTCATACAGGTCGAAATGATTTCGGTAGAACTCGCATTCATCATCGTAGCGATTTCTCCCACTGTGATGAACTCGGTCACCTTAAGCACTTTGCTTTCCGCTTCTATTTGAGCCAACTCATCTTCCGATTTTTGTCGGTGTTGAGATCGTTTGTCTCTTCTGTATTTTGCTCCTTTAGATTTTGAGGATTTCCCTTGAAGTTTTTCTAGGGTTTCACGAATTTGTTTTTGTACTTCTTCATCAGAAGGTTCCTCCTTTTTGATGGGAGCGGGTTTATTTACGCGTTTTTTATTAGCTGTGTTGGGTTTGGTGGATTTGACGTCTTTACTAATACGTTTCCGTTTTCTTTTACGCGCATCCTCAACTGTTTTTTCCTTTTTATTGACCTCATCAAGGTTGATGGTTTGGCCTGTTTTTTTAGGTCCTGTCAGTTTTTGGTATTGGGTTTTCAGCGTTTCATTTTCCTCAGTAGTTTCCTCTTTTGGACTTTCAATGGTTTCAGCTACAGAAACTTCAATTTTTTTCTCTTCATCCAAAATAGCTGGGGCAGTAACAGGTTGTTCTTCTGTTGCTTTTGGGGTCTCAACTGGGGGGGCTTCTGGTTTCTTTTCAGCAACTTTTTTGGCAGGTTTGTTGAGTGGTGCGTCCAGATCAATTTTACCAAGCATCTTGGGTTTTTCAACGGCCACACGATTTGTTTTCAACTCCTCACGTTTTGCGATTTGATCGAGACGCTCTTGTTCTTTCTTTTCTTGAATAATTCTAAGTGATTCTTTCTCTTTTCGCTTTTCCTCACCAATTTCATGAGAAGCGACTTTTTTAGATTTATCTGTTTCAAATTCGTCCAAAAGAACACTGTACACTTCGGAAGTGATTTTGGTAGTTGGACGTGCGTCAACTTCTAGACCCTTTTGATTTAAAAATTCAACTGCACGGTCCAAAGAGATGTTTAATTCTCTTAGAACTTTATTTAGTCGAATATTGGGTTGATCTGCCATATATTAGTTTCTGTGAGTAAAAATAAGAATTATTTTTGCAGTCTATTCTTCAAATTCTTCTTTAAGGATGCGTAACACATCGTCAATTGTTTCTTCTTCAAGGTCTGTTCGGTTCATCAAATCGGTCTTTTCTAATTCCAAAATACTCTTTGCAGTATCCAGACCTACTTTTTTGAATTCATCGATGACCCAACCTTCAATTTCGTCACTAAATTCTTTAAGCTCGATATCTTCTTCAACTCCTTCACGGAATACATCGATTTCGTACCCTGTTAATTTTCCTGCTAAACGGATATTTGAACCGCCTTTACCAATAGCCTTGGAGACTTCCTCTGGGTTTAAAAAGACCTCAACCCGTTTGGTGTCCTCGTCTATTTTCAAGGAATTTACTTTTGCAGGGCTTAATGCCCTTGAAATAAATAGCTGTAAATTATTGGTGTAATTGATGACGTCAATATTTTCATTTCCTAGCTCTCTTACAATTCCATGGATTCGTGAACCTTTCATTCCCACACAGGCGCCTACAGGATCAATTCTGTCATCATAAGAGTCAACGGCCACTTTTGCTTTTTCTCCTGGGATTCGCACTGCCTTTTTGATAGTGATCAAACCGTCAAAAACTTCAGGAATTTCTTGTTCAAATAATTTTTCTAAAAAAATTGGAGATGTTCTCGAAAGTATAATCCGAGGTTTGTTGCCCCGTAATTCAACACTTTCAATAATTCCACGAACGTTATCTCCTTTTCTAAAGAAATCACTGGGAATTTGTCGGTCTTTTGGAAGGATGATTTCATTTCCATCATCATCCAAGAGGATGATTTCTCGATTTCGTATGTGGTGTACCTCTGCAGTAAACAGGTCTCCTTCTCGGTCTTTAAATTGTTTAAAGATATTGGTGCTGTCGTGTTCAAAAATCTTGGCAACCAAGTTTTGTCTTAAGTACTGGATTGACCTTCTTCCTAAATCAATAAGCTTAACTTCTTCAGAAACATCTTCCCCTACTTCAAAATCAGGCTCTATTTTTCGGGCTTCAGTGAGTGTAATTTCTTGATTGGGATCTTCCACTTCACCATCTTCAACAACTACTCGGTTTCTCCAAATCTCCAAGTCTCCTTTATCAGGATTGATAATAATGTCAAAGTTCTCGTCAGATCCAAATTTGCGTTTTAAGGTGTTTTTAAATACATCCTCTAGAATAACCATTAGGGTTACTCGGTCAATTAGCTTGTCATCTTTAAATTCTGAAAAAGAATCAATTAAGGCGAAATTTTCCATGGTATTATTAATTGTATTTTAGATCGTTACTTTCGCACTTTCAATTTGTTCATACGAAAGTGTTTCTTGTTTTTCTACAGTTACTTTTCCTTTTCCTACTGGCTTGGGTTCTCTTTGTTTCCACTTCAGTGTAAAACCCTTGTCATCAGCAGCAATCAGTGTTCCTTCTACAGAAGGTCTCTCGACCAATTCGACTTTGAGCTTTCTCCCAATGTTTTTGATATATTGACGTTGACTTTGCAGTGGGGTGCCTACTCCCACGGAGGCTACTTCCAAAGAAAAATCTTCTGCTTCTCGATCCAACTGATGCTCGATTGCTCTACTTATGGTCATACAATCTTTAAGAGAAACTCCTTGATCGCCATCCAGGATGACACGAATACTATTATCAGCCCCTACCTTGAGTTCAATTAAAAACAATGCGGGATGTTGATCTAGTGCCTCTGTCAATAGGCTCTCTACTTTCGAACGTAAATTCATATCAAAAAAAAAGGGGACTTATTAGTCTCCTCCTGTATAGTTTAGAACGTGTACAAATATAGAGTAAAATGCTTGAATTTATAACTTTGATTTAAAAATTTCTTAAATTCAGATATTAAAAACCTACAAAAATGAACTATTCCCCAAAAAACACTATCCTAACCCTATTCCTATTTGTTTTTCAATTGAGCTTTTCTCAAACTACATTACAAGGACTAGTTACCGACCAAAATAACCAACCTCTTTTTGGTGCAAACATTATTATATCAGACAGTTATAACGTTACAACTACAGATGAAAATGGACGCTTTACCCTCCGAGCTAATGCTTCACTTCCCCTCACTTTGGAAGTTTCCTTCATCGGATTCACTACCCAAATAGTCCTTGTTGAGACTAGTGATGCACTAGTGATTAGAATGGAAGAAGGCACCTATTTTGACGAAGTTATTGTTTCTGCCTCACGTCGTTCGGAAAAATTGCAAGAGGCTCCTGCAGCAGTTTCTGTAATTCGCCAAGAGAACATAAACGCTTCTGGAGGATCTATTGCTCCAATTCGTGCCTTAATCAACACCCAGGGTGTTGAATTACAACAACAAACGGGTCAACGGATCAACATTGCCTTAAGAGGCAGTAGTGGGGTCTTTTCTACTGGGGTATTTCCCATGCTCGATTATCGTTCATTAATTTCTCCTGGCCTAGAATATTTTGATTCTCAAAATTCTCCTATCAACAATATTGATTTAGAGCGTATTGAAGTGGTGCTAGGGCCTGCTTCTGCACTTTACGGTCCAGATGTAACATCAGGAGTTGTTCATTTTATTTCAAAAAATCCGTTTGATCATCCAGGTTCCGCAGCCGAACTAATTTATGGTGAGCGAAACACTTTAAAAGTGGCCCTTCGACATGCAGGAAAAAATGAAAAGGAAACCTTTGGATACAAATTTAATGTCCGTTATGGGAGTGGCTTTAATTGAAGAGTATATCAAAAACCTAACTATTGATCCTGTTCATTAAACTAAAATTACCCAAAAAAACAAAAATCGTTAAGTTTCATTTTTTTATCTCAAACAGCTAAAAAATTGTATTTTTAAGCGCTATGAAATTTAAACCTTTAGGTACAGGTCTCTACTTTGCCAAACACCGTAAAAAGGAACAAACTCCCTTTGAGCGCTTATTTGAGATTTTTAAAGAACTTATTACCCATACTTCTGGAGATTTTGACGAGGCCATTGAATGGTTACGGGAGCTTGATGTGGAATATCAATTGACCGACGAAGATTACACCATTGACGATTTTGTCGAAGATCTTTTGAAAAAATCCTACATCCAACCCAAAGGAAATGGAAAAGGGAAAGGAGATGGTATGGCACTCACACCCAAAACAGAGAAACTATTGCGAGAACATGCCCTGAAACAAATATTTGGGAAATTGAAAAAGTCAGGACAAGGAAACCATAGGACCAAAAAAGTGGGGCAAGGCGAAGACAATACTGGCGAGTTTAAGGCCTATCAATTTGGAGACGCTCTAGAAAAAATCTCCATTACAGAAAGCATCAAGAATGCACAAATACGTTCTGCGGGCAATGAGTTTACGCTACAACACGACGATTTAGTTGTGGAGGACAGTTTTTTCAAAACTCAAATGAGTACTGTTTTAATGATCGATATTAGTCATAGTATGATCCTCTATGGCGAAGACCGCATAACCCCTGCCAAAAAAGTAGCGATGGCCCTAGCAGAACTCATCACCACCCGCTATCCAAAAGACACCCTTGACATCTTGGTTTTTGGAAACGATGCATGGCCCATTTCCCTAAAAGAAGTGCCCTACCTTGAGGTAGGCCCCTACCACACCAATACTGTTGCAGGCCTAGAGTTGGCAATGGACTTACTCCGCCGAAAGAAGAATAGCAACAAGCAAATTTTTATGATAACGGATGGAAAACCCAGTTGTCTAAAAATGCCTAACGGAACTTACTACAAAAACAGTGTAGGTCTTGATGAAGAAATCGTTGAAAAATGTTACAACATGGCACGGCAAGCCAAAAAGTTACACATTCCCATCACTACCTTTATGATTGCCCAAGACCCTTACCTAAAACAATTTGTTCGAACATTTACCGAAGCCAATCAAGGGAAAGCCTTCTTTACAGGCTTAAAAGGATTAGGTGAAATGATCTTTGAAGACTACGAAAAAAACAGAAAAAAACGCTTAGAATAGAGAAAAATAAAACTATGAGTTCACCAAAAATTGCAACCTTAGGAGCACTAAAAAAAATA
>Ga0208917_1000428_pt1 | contig 21753 bp, 11 predicted proteins | sample DEB08_DNA_10_FD_185500 | JGI IMG/M metagenome (GOLD analysis project Ga0208917, IMG submission 185500) | Aqueous microbial communities from the Delaware River and Bay under freshwater to marine salinity gradient to study organic matter... | ecosystem: Environmental > Aquatic > Marine > Coastal ...
ACTGGAAATTGGTCTGCTTGGCACAGATCATTGCCAGATGCTAATGATTATATACTTTTAAATACAACTAACGGAGCACTTGATGGTGGGTCTTCATATAATAGGAGTGTTACTGACACGACTTATCAAGTATTTGGAGACTATCCTGACGAAAACCAATCTGGTCAAACCTACGTAGCCTACCTATTCGCCCACAACGATGGTGACGGTGAGTTCGGCCCCACAGCGGATCAGGATATTATCAAGTGTGGGAGTTATACTGGTAATGGTTCATCTATTAATGGCCCAGAAATTGATTTAGGGTTTGAGCCAGAGTGGATTGTAATAAAAAGAACAGATGCTGCTGGAGGTTGGCATATAGGCGACTCAATGCGAGGCATTTCTAATGGAAGTGATGATCCTTATTTAACAGTAAGTCAAAGCGATGAAGGTCAATCATTTGATTGGTTGAGTTTAAGCGCAACAGGTTTCTCAATAACAACTGGCAGTCAAAATATAAATTTAGTTGGAGGAAGCTATATCTATATAGCCATACGCCGTGGTCCAATGGCGGTGCCTGAGAGTGCAACTGATGTATTTGCGGTACAGCCTTGGGACGGAGCGGCAGCTATTCCTCAATTTGTTTCTGGGTTTCCTGTTGATTTTGCAATTCACAAAAATAAAACTGCTAACTCAGAAATTTTTTCAAGCGCAAGATTAACACAGCAACTCTATATGGAAACCAGCACAAGTCTGCTTCTTTCTTCAGATACAAATTTTATGTTTGATTATCAGAATGGGTATTACGATGCAGCCACAAGTGCTAACTTTGTTTCTTGGATGTGGAGGCGTTCGCCAAACTTTTTTGATGCGCTTTTTTATAGAGGAGACTCTGTAGCAGGTAGGCAAGTACCGCATAATTTAGGAGCGGTTCCTGAAATGATATGGGTTAAGCGTACCGACGGCGCAGGAAACTGGTGGGTATATCATAAAGACCAGCAGGCATCGACAGTAGGAGGGTTGCGGCCCCCTGAAAACTCTGCTTCTCGTTTAGATTTAGACAATATAGCTGTTGACGGTACAAACTATTGGAACGACACTTTGCCGTCTAGCACAGCGTTTACGGTTGGAAACTTGTCTAACACAAATGGAGTCGGAAACGACTATATGGCATATTTGTTTACATCCTTGGCTGGAATTTCAAAGTGTGGTGGGTATATTGGGAACGGAACAACGTTATCTATCGACTGCGGTTTTTCTGCTGGTACTAGGCTTGTAATAATAAAACGAACAAATGCTACGGGCGGCTGGTTTATTTTTGATAGTTTGCGAGGTATGAGTTCTGGAAATGACAGCACATTAGAACTTAATGACAGTGCGCCTGAAGTAATAAATGAAGATGTTATCGAGGCTACTACCACAGGCTTTAACGTAATAAATAGTGGTAGTACAGTAGATACAAATGATCTTAATGATAGATACATTTTCTACGCGATAGCAACATAACTCAAAGCCTGAAAGGAGAATCAACTAATGGCTGAATATCGAAACCGAACAACTGGCGAAGTTAAATCCCAAGGGGAGATTCGTCGTGACCACCCAAATATGTCTATACCTCGTGTGTGGAACGATGGGGTATGTGATGCGCTAAACGTGGACCCAGTGCTTCCGGGTACTCGTCCAACTCCGGGTCAGTATCAAACAGTGCGCCGTGACGGTGTAGAACAAAACGATGCAGGTGATTGGGTTGAGAAGTGGGTCGTTGCAGACATGTTTGCAGACGGAGAAGATGGCACTAAAGCCGAAAAAGAAGCGGCATACCAAGCTACTCTAGATGCGAACATCGCTGCTCAAAATCGCACTGCACGTAACGACAAACTTGCAGAGACAGATTTCTGGGGTATGTCTGATATGACTATGAGTGCGGAAATGACTACCTATCGTCAAGCACTTCGTGATATAACTACACATAGCAATTGGCCCAACCTAGAAGAGGGCGACTGGCCTACGAAGCCTTAAACGCTAGGAGTGACGACATGACTACACTTATAAACGCCGACACCGTATTAGGCGGAGCGATAGTGACAGGTGATGCTTCTGGGCAGCTTGGTCTTCAAGCTGCGGGGACGACATTAATGGAACTTTCGGGAAGTGTCGTCACTGTTTCAGGCGATGCCTCTTTTGAAAAGTCTATTGTGGAAAACGTATATACACTGTCGGGTACAGAAATTGATCCCTCAAACGGAACAATTCAGACAAAAGTATTGTCCGCTCCAGTGACGTTTACTGAAAGCTTTTCGTCCGGGGAAAGCGTTGTTCTTATGATTGAGAATGGCGCAACTCACTCAATTTTGTGGCCCACTGTCACTTGGGTCACAAGTGCAGGGAATGCTGCGCCTACACCTACAGAAAAAGACACCTTTGTGTTTTGGAAAATTAGCACAACACTATACGGAGCTTATGTCGGGAGCTACGTCTAATGGCTAAACTATCAAAGGCTCTACAAGCAGCTTCGGTTTCGGATGCAGCAGGTCTAAATGTTGAAGATGTATTTAGTACTTATTTGTACACTGGTAATGGTGCAGGTGAAGGCACTGTTATGCAAACTATTGAGAATGAAATTGATCTTGATGGTCAAGGTGGGATGGTCTGGATTAAATCTAGATCAACTAGAGATCATAATTTACAAGATACAGAAAGGGGTATAGCCTCTCAACTAGCATCAAATACAGCAGATGAGGAAACTGTTTTTACAAATCGTATAAGTGCTTTTAATTCAAATGGGTTTGATTTGAAAGGAAACGTAGTTGTAAATGCTAACAATGAAGACTTCGCCTCTTGGTCATGGAGGAAAGCTCGTAAATTTTTCGATATACAAACTTGGACCGGAAATGGCACTGCGGGTCGCGTTATCTCACATAATTTAGGCTCTCGCCCGGGTATGATTATTACTAAATGCTATAGCGATTCGGCCCCGGATTGGACTGTATGGCATACTAATAGAAACGGTACTAATACTCATCTAAGATTAAATGAGATAAACCTTCCCCAACCCGGAGAAGACATTTCAGCAGCAACAGATACAACTTTCACTGTTGGTAATGACAATAGAATTAACGGTGTTAGCCCACGTCAATATGTAGCTTATATATTCGGTAACAATAATGGTGATGGAAACTTCGGCCCTACAGCGGATCAGGATATCATTAAGTGTGGGTCTTATTCTGGTACAGGTGTTGATGGAAACTTTGTAGACTTAGGGTTTGAGCCTCAATGGATATTAATAAAAAACGTTACAAATAATGCAAACTGGGTGATATATGATAACATGAGAGGCATTTCTTTGGAGGGACAAGACCCTTATTTAAGACCTGCAAATGATACTCAAGAGGGCGAAAATGAAGCTTTATCGTTACGCCCTGATGGTTTCGAATTACTTGGAAGCCACATCGAAAGTAATGCATCAGCCAATACTTACATCTACGTAGCAATTCGTCGTGGTCAAATGGGTCTACCTGAAAGTTCAAGTGAAGTCTTCAATACCTTATTGAGGACTGGTAATGGCGTAGATACGTTTCTTAACCAGCAAATTTTATGTGACGCAGTCTTTACTTTGTGCCGCTCAAATACCGAACCTAAAGTTACAAGCACTAGACTCTTTGCCAGCAGTAATGGTAACGGGTTAAAAACAAGTACAGATGTTAATAGAGTGTTGACTAGTTTCGGCTTTGAGGGTTGGGACTACAACAACGGATGGCTGGTAGACGCTGGTAAAAGTGAAACAAATACACTTAATGAGGCTTATGTTAACTATGCTTTCAAAAGATCGCGTGGGTTCTTTGATATAGCTTCTTATCGTGGAGATGGGTCCAGTCAACTTACGGTTCCTCACAATCTAGGCGTAGTGCCTGAGATGATGCTTACTAAAATGTATTATAAAGACATTTCAGCAGGTTCTCCCAGTATTAGATTTTTTGCTTATCATAAAGATTTAGAAGCGACAGAAGGTTTGTGGTTTGATAACGATATAGCTGTAACAACAGGTCGTCTGTACTGGGGTAGTACTCGACCCACAGCAGAAAACTTTTATGTGGGCGGTATATCAGACAACAACATAAACGCTTGTAAGTACATAAACTATTTATTTGCATCTGTTCCCGGTTTGTCAAAAGTTGGAAGTTATCAGGGCAATGATGGGACTCAGGCTATCGATTGCGGCTTTTCTAACGGAGCGCAGTTTGTAATTCTAAAGAACATAACGGGTATTGGAGATTGGATCGTAGTAGATTCTCAAAGAGGGATTACCTCTAGCACCGATCCGTTTTTAGAGTTTAATACTACTATTCAAGAGCAAACCGACGACTGCGTATCAGCAAACAGTTCGGGGTTCAACGTAATTCAAAGTGTTTTTAATACAAATATAAATGCAACTGGAAACACTTACATCTTCTACGCAATAGCCGCTCCATAGAGGTGACCCATGCCCTTACAAAAGTTACAGTTTAGACCGGGAATAGATAGGGAGACAACTTCGTACACAAACGAGGGTGGTTGGTACGATTGCGATAAAGTACGTTTTAGGCAGGGGATGCCTGAAAAGATCGGCGGTTGGACTAGGCTTAGCAGTAACTCGTTCCTTGGCTCGTGCCGTGCATTACATACTTGGGCTACTCTATCTCTCAACAATTATTTGGGTGTTGGTACAAGTCAGAAATATTACATCGAAGAAGGCGAGGCATTCTTTGATATCACACCGATCCGGCAAATAACGGACACACTCAAAGATATATCTATAAGCGTCGAAGGTGTAGAGGCTACCGCATCTGTCGGAGAGACAACAGTAGAAGTAAACCTAGAGACTGTGACAGGTCTAGAGGCAACAACGGCTATTGGGACTGTAGGTGTAATAACTAACCAAGACATGACTGTTGTTATAGGCAACGGCCTTACTGGACTGTCTATGTTTACTTTGCTTGGTGATGTGGACATGGTCCCTGATAACACCACGGTTACAATAGAAGGCTTTGAGGCGACAGGTACTCTTGGTTATGTCGTGCCATCATCGTCTACTTCAGATTCTCAAATTGATTTTAGTGCTACAGATGGATCATCTACAATTAACGTAAGCGAACCAGATCACGGCGCGGTGCTTGGAGACTTTGTCACCTTTAGCAGTGCTGTTGGGTTAGGCGGCAACATAACGGCTGATATACTTAATCAAGAGTATAAGATTGAATCTATTGTAAACGACAACAACTACACGATTATTGCTCGTGAGGTTGCTCCATTAAGTGACATTACAGTAGACGGACAGTATACACCTACCCCTGTTCTAGCTAACTCATCTGACACAGGTGACGGGGGACGTGCAACGACGGCAAACTATCAAATTAATATAGGTATTGATTCGGCTGTTTTCGGAGACGGTTGGGGTGCCGGAGTTTGGAGCCGAGGAGCTTGGGGTTCGGCGGCTGATGTTAATGTGGTTACGGATACTTTGCGCTTGTGGTCACACGACAACTTTGGAGAAGACTTAATAATTAACGTGATAAATGGCGGCATTTATTATTGGGATGCTTCTCAACAAAGGCCGCTTACAAAACGAGCCGTGCAATTATCCGATTTAGCGGGAGCGGATGGCGTTCCAACTATTGCGACAAAAATAATTGTTTCTGACGTTGATCGCCACGTAATTGCGTTTGGATGTGATTCTTTTGCAGAACCCGGAGTACAAGACCCACTACTGATAAGGTTTTCGGACCAAGAAAATCCAGCGGTGTGGCGACCCACGGCAACAAACACTGCGGGTGATTTAATCATTAGCCGCGGCTCAAAAATTGTTACTGCGCAAGAAACAAGACAGCAAATTCTAGTGTTTACAGATAAATCGTTACACGCAATGCAGTACATTGGTGCGCCATTTACCTTTGGTGTCAGCATGTTGTCTGAAAACATTACAATATCGGGTGCCAAGGCCGCGGTTGCTATTGAAGACGTGGTGTACTGGATGGGCCTTGATGAGTTTTATGTCTACACAGGTGCGGTACAAAAGCTGCCTTGCACGGTGAAAGACTATGTCTTTAGTGACTTTAACTTTGAACAACGGGAAAAAGTTATTGCGTCATCTAATTCTTCTTTTTCAGAGGCTTGGTGGTTTTATCCTTCAGCAAATAGCTCAAACATCGACAAATATGTTGTATTCAACTATCAGCAAAACATTTGGTACTATGGTTCTCTAGCGAGAACGGCTTGGATTGATCGCGGAATTAACTCAAATCCTGTAGCAGCAAGTCCGGATAGTTACTTATATACGCATGAAAGCGGCTTCGATGATGGAAGCACAAACCCCGCTTCAGCCATTACAGCATATGTAGAGTCTAGCCAGTTTGACTTAGGTGAAGGCGATAGCTTTGCGTTTGTTCGTAGAATTATACCAGACATTACTTTCCGCAATTCTACTGCGACTACTCCTTCCGCAGACATGACCTTAAAAGCAAGAAACTTTCCCGGCGGAAATTATTTACAAACATCCGATAGCGGCATTTCAAGAAGTGCATCTGTGCCTGTCGAGCAATTTACTCAAGATGCCAACATAAGAATACGGGGTCGATCCATGACTCTAAAGGTAAGCAGTGAGGATACCGGTGTTACTTGGCGCTTGGGGTCGCCTAGAATAGAAATTAGACCAGACGGACGCAGATAATGGCAAACGCTATCTCTTTACCGTATTTTCCAAATGCGCCTTTGGAGTATGACCAGAGGTACATGTCGGAAGTTGTTCGAGCCTTTTCAATCTATTTGCAGCAAGCTCAGAATCCGGGCGATGTTGTTTTCAATACCTTAAATCTTTTAAATTTGCCTGTTTATGAAGACAATGCATCTGCAATATCCGGAGGGCTTGCACCGAATGATGTGTATAAAACGTCTACGGGGGATTTGAAGATTGTTGTTTAAAAGCAGTTCTGCTAATATAGCCTCAACTTTTGGAGTATGTGATGGCGGTTGAACAAGACACAGATATGATGAGAATGCCTGCTTCGGGCATTGGTTCCATAGCTGCCGCTGCAATGGCAGAAGATGATTACGATTACGGCGATCAAGGGATCGCGTCTTTTTCTGAGACAACAGAAAAATTAGCGGGGCTTGGGCGTGGCTCGGACAGCGTGATACTTCACGCGTCTTTAGGTGAATTAGTTATGCCTAAAGAGGTTTTGAACAGTAATCCAGAATTAACTGCGCAGTTGCGAAGTGCCATGGAAAACATGGGCCTTGACCCGGATCAGTATGTAATCGGTTCTGAAAAGAATAGCATTAACCCAAAAACTGGGTTGGTGGAGATGAAATTCAGCCTGAAAAAGGCGTTTAAAAAACTTAAAAAGTTTGTCAAAAAGAACATAAAGCCAATTGCATCGTTGGCCCTAAATGCACTCGCTCCCGGACTTGGAACAATAGCTTCTGCCGCAATTGGTTCTACGGTAGGTGGCCTAGTTCAAGGTGAAAATCTTGGAGACGCGTTGAAGAGTGGCGTAACTGGCGCATTAACTGCTGGCGTTTTAAGTGGTGTATCCGGCATGGCTTCTGGGCAAACCTTCATGGAAGGTGTGCAAGGCGGCTTACCTGCCTCTTATTCTGGCGGCATAAATATTTTACCGCAGGCAAGTGACTTCACCTCAAGATTTGCAATGGATAGCCCTCCGGGTATTTTTGATGTCTTTGGTACGGGCAACGCTTCAAATGTTGCAGCAAATATAGAACAAGGGCTGGGTTCGGTCACACCAACTGCAAAAGCTGAAGCAGCGTATAAAACAGCTTTGGAATCTACAGGCGATGAAGTTTTAGCTCGTCAGGCTTACAATAAAGCTTTAGGGACGTCTAGCGGTGTATTAAAAAGTGCCGCTAAATGGATACTTCCTTCTCTATTAACAGGTGCGGCAACAGGTGCCTTTGATCCAATTCCTCCAATACCTGTTGCTGAAGGTCTAAACGATGCGTTAGCCGGTGTTGGTGAAGAAGATGCAGGAACACAGTTAATTGAAGAAGCGTTTATCGGGGGAAACAGCAGAAGCCGTGGTCCGGGAGTCGCGGTCCGCGCACCAATGGTCCGTGCGGAAGATGTTTTAGTCCCGTCTCGGTTTGCAGCGACTAATTACCTACAGCCTGTAAGGGCCGCAACGGGTGGGGCTATGTTCCCACGGCGCACGGGCCAGATACAAGGCCCCGGAACAGAAACCTCTGACGACATTCCTGCGATGCTGTCTGACGGAGAATTTGTAATGACTGCTCAAGCGGTTCGCGGCGCAGGAAACGGAAGCCGCGAGCAAGGCTTTAAGAAGATGTACGACATCATGAGAGCGTTTGAAGGGGGAGCGGTGGCGTAATGGCAACTAATACAAACATACAGATTAGTAAACAAGACCCCGCTATTCAGGAGTATCGCGAGAATCTTCTAGCCGACGTAGAGCAGTTTATCGCAAATCAGATAGCCTTGGGTCCCTCTGCGGGAACAGATTACAAAGTAGCTGACCTAACTGCACCTGAATACGGCGCAGTTACAATGGCCAATCAAGGGCTTGGGGCTTATCTACCTTTTTTGCAGGCGGGCGAACGCGCTATTGCGTCTGGTCAGGCAGGGCTACAGGGTATTGGTGCATTTAATCCCTTTGAAAACCAAGTTGTGAGTCAAACTCTTGCTGATATTGGTAGACAGGGTGCAATAGAGCGTAACCGTTTGAACAGTCAAGCTGTTGGGGCAGGTGCTTTTGGAGGCAGCAGGCAAGCTGTTGCAGAGCAGGAATTGAATCGTAATGTGTTGGAGCAGATGGGCAGAACAGCGGGTGATCTTCGTTCTGCGGGCTATGATGCTATGATGGGAAGACGTTTAGCGGGTGCGGAGCTTATGGGTAAGCTCGGTATGCAGCAAGCGGGCATTGGAGAGTTGGCGCAAAACTTAACCAGTTCTCAAATACAAAACGCATTGACTGCGGGCGGTGTTGCTCGTGGCGTGGATCAAAGCGTTCTTGATGCAATGCGTTTGACTAACGAAGCTAGAATGTCTTATCCATATCAACAGTATGGCTTCTTGTCTGACATCTATGCGGGGATTCCGACCTCACAATCTGTAATTACATCTGGAGCGGCTCCGCAAGTTTCACCCTTCCAAACTGCACTGGGACTCGGTATCGGAGCTTTTGGTTCTCTAGCAGGCGCTCAACAAGCGGGGATTCTATAATGAACAATGTTTTCGCAAGACCTTTGTTTAGACAGATGGGTGGTCCTGCTATCCCTGAAATGCAACAAGCTGAATCGCAAGCGATGCAAATGGGCGAACAGGCAGGTGCCATGTATGTACAGGGGACTGAAGCGGCGGTTGATGCGGCGGAAGACCCTAAAAGTTTAATTGACGCTATTCGTGGAAACGAAATGCCGATTGCGCAACGGTATGCAGAACTTGCTCAGTATGTGGGTGAAGAAGACGCGCAGCAGACTCCTGAAAGTGTTTTGGCGATGGTGCAGCCCGCCTTGTTGATAACAGAGGAAGGCGCAATAGACAGTGGTATTGGCGAATTGATGCAAGGTTTGCTCGGCAACACCGGTATGTCTGAAGAAACGAACATGTCTCAAGGTGTTGGCGAGTTAATGATGCGCGGGGCGGGCAACACTCCACCCGCAAATTTTAACCAAGGCGGCGCGGTCCGCCGGTTTCAAGCAGGTGGGGACGTAGCGTCTGGTGCCGCGGCTTATATGCCAGAGTTCCAAAAGCTTTACGCCTCTGTACTTGGCGATCAATCGGCACGACAAGCAGAACTTGATGAGCAAAAGCGTCTGACACAGGCGCAGATGCTGTTTGACCTTGCGCAGACTGGTTTGCAGTTTGCGGGTACGACAGAGGGTCGCTCTATTGCAGAACGCCTAGCTAACGCGGCGTCTGCGACGCAGTTGTTCCCGCGCATTGGCGAACGGGCCGCGGGCCAATTAGCGGCCAAACAAGCCGCAGAGAAAGAAAAGCGGCAGATGGATTTAGCCGCGTTGCAAAGCTCAATTCAAGCGTCCCAGTCTGACGTTACTGCGCAGCAGGCACTGGAACGCGCTATTGCCAGTAAGTCCTCGTCCTCAACAAAGGCCGACATAAAAAGAGTTGTTGGTGCTGACGGGGAAATCGTAGGAACGTTTAACCTGAGTACAGCCGAAGGCTTGGCAAAATTTAACGCGGCTATCGAAAAAGACCCGAAAGCTACTGCATACAACATCGGTACAGAACCAACCGACAAAGGCTACAAAACAATTCAATTGTTTGATCCCAATAATCCAACTGCGCCGCCTACTGAATTACCCATTAATACTCCCGCAGAGCGTAAGCTTGTTGGAGAAAAGCTTGCATTAGGGTTTACGTCTAACGATACCTTCTTTGCCGCAGCAATTTCTGATGAGTACGCTAAAAAACGTGAGGTTCGTGCGGAAGACACCGCGATACGTGCGGAAACTCGTGGCGAGCAAATTACGATACGTGCTGAAAACCGCGCATTGGATACTACGCTATCTGCGGAATCACGGGCACTTAGTACAAAAATTGCTGAAGAAGGTCGTGCTGTTGAAAGAGCCATTGCTGCCGAAAACCGTGCCAACGATAGAACACTTTCCGCGGAAGATAGAGAAGAAGCTAGAACTCAGGCTGCGGAAGCGAGAGCAGAACAAGCTAGAATACGTGAAGAACTTCGTAACAAAGGCTACGACATTGAAGCCGAGCAGCGTAAAATTGAGTACGACATTGCTTCCGAAGCACGGGCCGCGGGCCGCGAGCAAACGGTTTATGAGCGTAATCGTGCGGATGAGTTGTCAGACATTGCGGCGGCTATCAAAGCTGATATTGCTGCCGAAGAACGTGCCTTGGATCGCACACTTGATGCTGAAGAACGTGCTAAGGTAGAGTTTGACCGTCGCTTCGGTATGGAAACTGATGCACAGATTGCGCTGGAAGAACGTGCCTTGGGTCGTACACTAAACGCGGAAGAACGTGCAAATGCCCAGTTTAGAGCGCGTCAAGCGGTGGAAACACAGCAGCGTATTAAGCTTGAGGCAGCCTTGCTCGACATGCGCGGTAACTATACGTTCCGTGAGCAGGATGGTCAGATCGTTGCGATTGACAACAAAACTCAAGAAGTCACGCCAATCTTTGGTACACCGGATGCTCCCGAACCAGAATACGTTGAGGTCACACTGCCCAACGCAGATGGCGTTCTTACAAAAAGCATTGTGGATATCACCTCTCCACAGGGTAAGGCGGCTCTTGCTAAGGTTAACGAAGTTACCGCAAGTGGTGGCCAAGCGAGTATGCAGAAAATCTCTACTGCAAGTGTTACTCCACGCGGCTTTCTCATTCCTGAAAAAGGCGTCTATACAAGTTATGATGGCGGTAGAACATACGTTGACGAGAACGGCGTTACACAAAGCGTACCGGGCGATGCGTTCGAAGTGTCTAACACAATTGCATACGACGTTTCTAAAAACGAAAAAGTCCGTGCAAATGCTCTAGCACAACTTGCAGAAATGGACCGCGCTATCATCAGCGGCATGACCGACGCAGAGGGTAATCCTCTGACGGCCGATCAGATGATGGAAGTAAAAGACGCTTATGAGCAAGCTCGAAAGGGTACGGGCTTCTGGGCAAAAGTCTCGGCAGGATTAGACTCCGCTATCGGTGGTGTCAGTGGCGGTTACTTCACGGTAGGTCGTGGAAAGCAGGATGCACGTCAGTATGTTAGAATGCTGCGTGTAATGGGCCGTTCAGCTCTTGCAGCGTCACCACGTTTCGCTGTGGCAGATTTGCAAACTACAGAGCAGTTGTTCCCCAACGAACAAGCCTTGCTTGCGAACCCTGCAACAGAAGCTCGTAAGCTTATTTCACTTTCAACAGAGTTAGACGCAGAGAAGCGTCGTATCTTGACTGCCTTAGCTGGCGAAACACCTTTAGACGCCGCGCAATCCAAACTTTTCAAACAAAAGCTGTTTGAAATTGATCGTCTTCAAAATATGATTGGTCCTGTGACTGACCGCTTTAACACAACTACACAAGCGGCAAAAGACGCGGCAGCGGCACTGATGGAACAGAACGTGAAGTCTAGGAAGGGGAGTTCAAACTAATGGCGGAAGAAACAGAAGTTGACATCCCGTTTATTGAGTTTGATAAACCAACGTTTGATAAAATCATGTCGGTTTATAATAACGACATTGGTGAGTTTGCAGAAAACTTAACGGGTACTTTAAGCAATCAATATGACGACCCTAATTATCTCACCTATCAAGGATTACGAGAAGGGACGGCTCCTGCTTTTGAACTGTTTCCTAGCCTAGCGAACCTTGCTCCTGACGAACGAAAGCTTTCTAACGAAGAGATTATTAAGTTTTTTGCTTATGATCCAGAAGGCAATCCGATTACGGGTGGCGACTTTTTTCAAGGTGCTACACGAGAAGCTATACCACAAGCCGCGGCGGTTCCTACGTTTATGGGGGGCTTTGCCGCAGGTCAAGCTTTAACCGCAGGTGTTCCACCCGTCACACTCCCTACTGCCGCGGTACGCTTTGGCGTTCCTCTGCTCACCGGTACTTTAGCCTCTATGGGTGGTTACTTTATGGGCGAGCAAGTTCGGGATGAGATTATGGGTGAAGATCCACCTTTGCTACCCGGTCAAACGGCTGCGTATGAAGCAGGCAAAACTGCTATGGGTGCCGTGGCATGGTTACCTTTACCGTTTATGGTTCCAAAAAAGCTTAACTTTGGTGTTGAGGCTGCAAAGTCCGCTCTGGCAAAAAGAATGGGCGACGTTCAAGGTCCCTTTCAATCTACTCGTGGACTAAAAACCGCTCAGTTTCTTGAAAATACTGTAGGTAATTTGGGTTCCGCGGCGCGGGCGGCTCCGGTAACAACACTTGCTTACGAGGGGATTGCGGGTACTGGGGCAGCTATTGGTGCGGGAATTGCAGAAGAAAACTTTCCGGGGGCAGCAATACCGCGACTTACAGCGGAATTTGGTGGTTCCCTAACGGCGTCCGGTGTTGCTAATCTGATAGCTTTGCAGGCAAAAGGTGCTTACAACGTAGGTAAGGGCGTTGCCAAAGCTGTCAAAGAGCGCGATTTTGAAAAGGCTTTAACTTTTATTTCAAACAAACGCCAAGAACAAGTAAGAAATTACATTTTAAATGTTTTGGAAGAATCCGGAGAGGATGTCGATCAAATTATTCAACGTTTAGGTTCTAATGAATTTACAGACATTTTGGTTGATGAACAGGGAAATCCTATTGAACTGACTGCCGCTTTAAAGTCGGGTAGCCCTGCCCTTCTAGCATTAGAAAAATCTTTAGAAAAATTAACCACTGGTGTTGGTAAAGAACGTGCGTCTGCAAACCTGCAAGCAACTCGTGCTTTACGCAATACAATAAATGCATTGTATGCAATTGGTGGGCAAGACGCTACTCAAGACGCGGCTGATTTAGCACAGGCTGTTTTTGCAAGTGGAATGGAGCAAGACTTAGCGGGGGCGTGGAAACGCGTATTTGACGCCTATGAACAAGTGGGTGGTGGTCAAGAGCGTCAGGCAAAACTTGGTGAGCAGCTTTATGGAATTTTAGACACCCGTTTAAGTGCCGCTCGCCAAAACGAAAAGCGTCTTTGGTCTTCGGTTCCAAAAGACTTTGCCATAAGCGAGTTTATTGATGAGCAAGGTAATGTAACAGACACGCCGCAGTTTATTGAGTGGATGAATAACAACCTTCCTGAAACGGAAGAGGCGTTGGATGACATATTCCCCAACATTGCGCCACTCATTAAGTTTGTACGCCGTAAAGAACGTGAGTTAGGGCTTGTACCATCAGACGGGGGCGACGGCTCACGGCCCACGATGAGCAAGGACTTAGAACGCGCGTATGATAGTTATCAGAAGTCTTCAGATCAATTTTTAGGCACAGCCGATGAACGCATTTTAGCAAATGTTGAAGCTACCGCAGAGGGCATTGAAGACATTAATGAGCGTATAGCTTACATTCGCGACCAAGCTCAAAACTTACGTCAACGTGCAAGCAACCGTGAGTTTGATGACAATGCGAATGCTCGTAAACTTGCAACTGCGTTTGATCGGTTAGCAAATTTAGAACTTCTTAAATCCCGGGAGCCTGATCCAGACTTATTGGCTGTAAGCGACGAAGTTGAGTTCAAACCTCTTACGGCTACTGAAATTTATGACATGTACAGTATTGCTCTGTCTAAGGGTAAAACATTTGCAGCCGCGGGTGAAGATAACTTATCACGGTTATCATATGGCTTTGCAAAAGCCCTAATGCGGGATTTGGATAACTTTGACACGGGGGATGCCGCATATAATACGGCTCGGGCATATAGTCGTGCTTTAAATGACGCCTTTACTCGCTCTTTTGTGAAAGATGTTTTACAAGAAGATAAATCAGGTGCTTTAAGAACTGCACCTGAACAAATTGCAAATGATGTGTTTCAAGCTGATGCAGGCTATCTTCGCTTAAAACAGCTTGACCAAGTCGGGCAGTTTGAACTGACTCAAGCTTTGACAAACATTGCCACAAACGCCGGAAATCCAGATTTACAAAAAACGCTAAATCGTGCGATGGACTATTCTCGTAATCCGGAAACAGGTCTTGTAGATACGATGCGCTTGAATAAGTGGTTGAAAAACAACCGTAAAAGCTTGTCAAAGTATCCAGACGTATTAAAAAATGTTGAAAAAGCAGTAGAAACAACTAGCAAAATTCGAGGCGTGACCGAAAGCATTTTGCGCAACATTCGGGCGGAATCTTTTGATCCTGCTACGGGTGAAGTTAATATAAAAACACTTAGAAGATGGATGGATCGTCAAGACAGCAGAGACATTCTTTCTGCGATGCCTGCCTTGAAAGAAGATTTAAATAATGTTCAAACTGCTCGTGTATTGTTGGATGAAGATTTAGCAAAACAACGCGAACAGCTTAATGAACTAAAGGAGCAAGTATCCTTTATGGATTTGCTCCCCGGAACAACAGAAAACCCTCAAACTGCGGCAGGAAAAGCAATTGCTAACGCACAAAAGAAGCCTGTTGCTGCTTGGAATGAACTTCTTAAAGTCGTTAAAAAGGCTCCAGCGGAGTGGACAACTGCGGATGGTGTGAAGCATACAAGAGAAGAAGCTTTGCGAGGGTTACGCTCTGCTTTTATCGAAGCTGCTATGATTAAGTCTGGTGGGAGTAGCCCAACATTTAGTTCTCGTGAGTTTTTTGACACGATATTTGCTCCGCACCGCAATTCGCAAAACAAAATTAGTCTTGCGGATTGGATGCTCCAAAACGATGTCATGACAAAACCAGAGATGGATCGTCTTAGAGGGTTAGCAACGGAACTTGTTAAAATGGAAAGCTTTGTTGCGTCAGGTGACATGAACCTAGACGAGCTTGTGGAAACCGTTGGACCAATGATGGACTTTTACTTGCGTATTGCAGGTGCTTCCGCGGGTGCAAGAATGCAAAGCATGATACCCGGCGATACCGGAGCGGGTTCGCTTGTAGCGGCAGGAGCAGGTTCTAAAGTCTTTAGGTCTGTTTACTCAAAAGTTTTTGCAGAAATGCCAGAGTCGCTAAAAATGGATGTCATGACCGAAATGTTTAAAGACCCTGACCTGTTAGCAACTATGCTTTCTAAGGGTAAAACAGAACCGCAGAAAAGAAACATTGCGGCTCGCCTTACTCAGATATTGGCAAACAAAGGGTTTGTGGGCGCGACAGCCATTGGCCGTCGTGGCGCACCACCTATCGTCCGCGAAACAGAAGAAATCATCGTGGACGAGGAGCCACAGATCACGGTCCCCGAGCCAGAAGAAGAAGCATCACTGCGGGCGATTCCCACCAGCCCGCCTGTGGCGCAGCCTAGACCTGCCGCAGTTCCTGCGCCAGTCCCTCAGACGACCCCACCTTCCCCGCAGCCTGCGGCAAGGTCTAGGTATGCTGCACTATTTCCCAACGACCCAATCTCTGGTATGATCCAACAAGGACAAGGAATAGGAAGTTTATTATGATGAATCGTCCCATGTTTAATAAACAAATAACTAATTACAAAGATGGCGGCGTTGCTTCTTTAATTCCTCGCCGCACCGACATTTATGGCCAAGATCACATGTTGGCGTATATCCGTCCAGATGAGGCTGCGTTGCTGAAAAGTTTAGGGGGTGCGGGAACTCCGGGTCCCGGTGGTGTTCCTCAATATGGTTGGTTAAAAGATACTTGGGATGAGATTACGTCTGGTGGTGCGGCTGTTACTGAGACTTATAATGGCGACGACTATGCTGCGCAATCCACTTATAATGGAGGGCAAGATTCTCTTCCAACAGGCACCGTTGATTTTACGTTGCCGCCGACATCTAGCGACGACAAGCCCGCCACGGTAGTTTCGGTAGACTTTGGGGACAGCGGCACAGTTACGGATGATAAATATACGTTTTATGACGACAAAGGGAATGAAACAGCGGCTCCCGATGTAAAAACTGTAACAGCAAACGTGAACCCTTACACAGAATCGGAATCTGTAGGTCTTGTCGATAGTATATTGATGGGCATTGGTGCGAAAACCAAAACACCCGAATACTACAAAACAACCCTTGAAACCATTGCAAAAACACAAGGCTCTAATGCGGCTGAACTGTATAAAAAAATGTTGGGAGATGTTGGGTTAGACAATACATCCATTAAAATGGCTGTTGATTCCGTAGACATCAACAAAGTGGCTAACAGCACTCCAAAACAAACTTCAGGTGGCGGCGGTGGCGGCGGGACTACTACGCCAAAGGCTTCGACTACTACGCCAAAGGCTTCGACTACTACAGCACAAGATACAGGCATAGCCTCTGTTACTGATATTATCGATGGCACTTTTGACGTAGGTAACTTGGCAAGTTTTGAACAAAGATATGCAAATGCATTATCCGAATATGATCCCGCGACAACAAACACTCTGGACTTTAGAAAACTTGTCGGTGGTTTAGAAAGTCCTTACAGACCAACTACAGCGGAGTTGGCTAGTATAACAGGATTCGATTTAGAAACTGCTGAAGAGTTATTAAATCCTGTGGGGTTGACCTACGACTTTAGAAACTGGCAAAGCATTTTAACAAGTGACGATCCTGCGGAAGCCACAAAGGAAGCTACTTACGCCATGTATTTAACGCCTGATTTGTTTACTTCAGAAACTATGCCTGTCACCCCAGAAGGGTTTGATTTAGGACAAAGTCAAGGCTTCTTGTTTAGCACTTCGCCAAATTATTTTGGAAGTAATCCAATAACGTTTGCAGAAGCGCCAAATCCAAACCAAGAATTGCTAGATGCTATAGCTGCTCAAAATGAACAAATTCAATCTCTTACGCAGCAATTTAATAACTTCTCACCAACCCCAAGGGAGCCACTTACGGGGCTGCCGCCAATAACGAATCAACCTGTAACAACTTCACCGTTAACTCCATCTTCCTATTCGCAAGGCACGTTTGGTCAGATTATTCAACCTGTAACAACTTCACCGTTAACTCCATCTTCCTATTCGCAAGGCACGTTTGGTCAGATTATTCAACCAACCACGTTTAATCCAAATTCGTTCCAACCAAACAACAACCAAGGAATCATCTCTCTAACCCAAGACCCCTATTCACAATATTACATAAACGGATAGAACATGGCCGAAGGTATTGCCTATTACATTCCCCCAGAATTTAGACGCATGGGCAAGAGCGCCATGGATTTGCTATCCGCAATAGACCCTGCACAAGGTATAATGCGGGGCATGGCCGCGTCAGGCAGGGCCTTTGATACAGAGCTTCCTGCGGACGAGCGAAAAGCAGCCGCGATAGAAGCCGGCGTAGAAACTTTATTTCCTGTTGGAATGATCGGCATGGGTGCAGCGGCAAAGCAGCCTGCCAAAGCCGTATTAATGGATATCCTAACACCAACTGGTGCTACAAAAGATATTGCCGAAGACACTCTCGCTGATCCTAGCCGTCGTAAGTTTCTACAGGGTGCAGCAGCCGCGGTCCCCGTCGCAGCAGTCGCGCCAGATGTTATAACGGATGTTGTGACAAAGGCTACAAAGGCGGGCGGTAGGGCCGCGATCAACCCGCTTGATATGGCTATGCAGAACATACGTATTCTACGCGGTCAAATTGATGAGCAATATGGAATCGTAAATGAAGTTTTGGACAATCCTCGTAGTAGCGGAATGCTGCCCGACGAGAAAGTTGCGTTAGATGATGCCAACGCAATGATAGCGAGAACTGAGCAGGAAGTCATAGACGAAGCTTATGAAGCCATGATTAACATGGACCCAGCAGAGTTTTCTCAAGCAATTCGTGGGGCTTCTGACGAGGCTTTGGAAGAAATCGTATCGGTTCAATACGATAGTATTATTGGAAACCAAAGGCTCGCGGACGACGGACCTAATATCACTGCAATGGCGCAAGAGATGCAGCGTCGTGGTATGCACACGGCAAAGGATCGTAATGGGGTTTCGCGCTTTCCAAACGCAGAAACATTTGTAATGGACGTTACTGAACCTATTGTAGATTCTGGGGTGGACCAAGGTTTAATTATTGAAAAGATGGGCGTTGATTATCCCGCGGGATTAAACATGACCCGCCAAACACCCCCTGACATTCAAGAAGACATTACGCAACTCAAGTTGACCGAGTTGCGTCGTCAGATCGAACAGGCAGACCGTGTGATGCGGATCGAAGGCAAGTCCACCAAAGAGATAGACGATTTCAAAGCGCAGAAGCGTCGCGAGATGTTTGAACTGCAAAACCTGCCACCAGACATGGACGACTTCTACGCACAAGGCGGAGCAGTCGAAGGCGTAGGCAGCCTTAGTCGCGTAGCGCGAGACATGTTCCGCGGCCCACGGGGCATAGCTACTCTGTCGCGGTTTGCTGAAGGCGGCCCTGCTGATAGAAAATACACAGGTTTTGATGATGACCGCGAAGCGTTAGAGGCTTTGGCTAATGTAGAATATGCGGCAGATATGCAGAAATACCTAGACCCGATAGCGCGTTTAGGCTTTGATCCGGATGTAGTAAAAACCACAACTGGTAGCACAATGTATCCAGAGGATGCCTATCGTAAGCCGTCAGACACATTGACTGTTGACACAAACTTTGGTGCTTACGCTCCAGAAGTTCAAGCTCATGAGTTTAGACATCGTGGTATGTATGACATCTTGAACTTATATATTTCTGATCCAAAACGATTTGAAGCAGAGTTTGGAACGCCAGCCGCGGTTTATGCACAAAATATCTTGAAAGATATGAGAGGTCCGCAAAACCAAGTGTACTCAGAGTCTTTGGCAGAGTTTTTCGAACAACCTTCGCAGTTTAATTATCCTCGCGTGTATTATTCCGAAACGGGTGAAGTAATACAAAGCGGCGATATTGATGCATATCGTGAAGCTAATCCGGGCGTAGATACTATGGCTGTCAATCGACAGCAGGACGGTCATCTGACACAATTCCTAGATCGTAACACACAGCCCTTGGTAGAGGGCTACCGTGAATTTAAAGAAACTGGCGTGATACCAGAAGTTGGCGACGTTTCTTCTGATAAACTGCGACAGATGTATGAAGGCGCAGAAGGAATGCAGTCTGCTGCTGAGTTTTTATTAGAGCGCAACCCAGTACGCGGGTATGCAACAGGCGGACCTGCCGACATGTCTGCATACCGTGAGGCTTTGATTGCATCAGAAAGTTCTGGCGATGTAGGCGCGGAAAACCCTTCTGGTGCTGTTGGGTTGACGCAAGCTATGCCTGACACGCTTAAAGACTTCAAAGACGAAACAGGGCTTGAGTTTACGCCAGAAGAGTATGCAAACTCTCGTGAGTTACAGACGCAGTTCCAAGATTGGTACGAGCAGAAGACAATTAATTACATCATGGACCAAGGGCTTGATCGCTATATCGGTCAGACCATCAAAGGCGTTCCAATTACCATGAGTTCTATGCTTGGCATGGCGCACCTTGGCGGCGACTATGGTATGCGTAAGTTTATTGAAACAGGCGGCCGTTACGACCCAGATGATGGGTATACAAAGCTAAGTGACTACGGCCGTAAGTTTGCAAACATGAGCATAATGGGGCAGGGCAGCGTTGGCGTAGAACCAAGCGCAGAAGAGATTGTGATGTCAATGCCTGTAGAGCAAGAAGCCGAGTTCACAGACCCTCGTAGCTACAGCCCAATCCCTGAGTTGCGTCCCCAGTATATGCCGACAGAACCCATGCCACGTCCAAGGCTACGCCCGACAGACGATGAGGAGACACCGCAAAGCATCCCCTCTGTCGCAGGCGTGATTCCCGGCCGACGGACCAATCTGTATGAGCAGTATGGCGGGATCGCTAGTTTAACCAATCCCTAGCCTGTTCGCCCAAAACCTTCTCCGCTAGATTGATCTTGTCGCGTAGCGCGTCGATGATCTTCTCGTCTATCGTGTCAGGCGAAACCAAGTCGATGTAGGTTACAGGATGGTGTTGCCCGATACGGTGAGCGCGGTCCTCGGACTGCAAGCGTATTTCCAAGTCATATGAGTTACTGAAGTATATGACGGTAGTCGCCTCTGTCAGGGTAATGCCGTAGCCCCCTGTTTTGGGCTGACCGACAAAGAACCGCAGTGGGTGGTTGGGGTTTTGGAAGTCATCGACGATGCGTTGCCGCTCGTCTTGTGGCGTTTCCCCGTAATAAGTTGCCACCGCTTCCGCGGAAAAGCGGTGGCGCAGGGCATAGGCGATCCGTTGAATATCGTGGGTGTACGATGCCCAAATGATTGCCTTTCCCTGAAACTCTTCCACGACGTTCATCAGTTCGTCCAGACGTTTGCTTTCAAGCGTTCTGGGTTCCCCTACGTCGGGAGTAAAGTGGCCGCAGCATATCTGCTGTAGCCGCATAATCTGTGTCAACACACTGGATGTTGTAGCTAGTTCCCCGCTGTCTAACTGTGCCAAAGCAAGCTTCTTCATCTGAGTGTAGACGTTACGCTGCTCGTTGGTCAATTCAACATAGCGTTTGACATAAATCTTTTGCGGTAAGTCCAAGCATTCGTCTTTTAGAATACGTGTGCTAAACCGATCCAAGCGTTCTGACAGTTCGTCAAGCCGACGATATCCTGTTATCTCTTGGAAGCTTTTGGCACCCATTGTCCGCTTTTGCACGATGGCGTAGCGGTTTTGGAATGCAAAGTAGCTATTGTATCCAAGGGCTTTCTCTTCAAGAAAGTTGCACTGACTGAACAAGTCCATCGGGCTTTTGGTGACAGGAGAACCTGTAAGTATACGGCGATACTTGGCATACTTATGTAAGACCATGAGGTTCTTTGTGCGGTTGGCTTTGCGGTTCTTTATGGTGGTGCTTTCGTCAACCACCATCATGTTATTTGGGTTCTGTACAAGGAACCTGCCCGCTGCTTCTGCACCGCGTGGCGATGAGAACGCCTCTACGTTTACCACAAAAAACTTCAGCCCGTCGAAGTCTTCCATGATGAAATCATCAAGCTCTCGCGCATACTTTTTAGATGTACTAGGGGTCCAACGCATAACATAGCGATCAATATGATCGGGTAAGTGATTCGGTATTTCGCCCTTCACCCAGTTGTCGTAGACGCCCTTTGGAGCCACTATAAGTGCGGCTTTGATCTCATCCTGCTCATATAGAACACCAATGTTATCAATCGTTACTTTAGATTTTCCTGTACCCATCTCCATAAATAGA
>Ga0208917_1000432_pt1 | contig 21591 bp, 16 predicted proteins | sample DEB08_DNA_10_FD_185500 | JGI IMG/M metagenome (GOLD analysis project Ga0208917, IMG submission 185500) | Aqueous microbial communities from the Delaware River and Bay under freshwater to marine salinity gradient to study organic matter... | ecosystem: Environmental > Aquatic > Marine > Coastal ...
TCTCTATATTTTCTAATTAGTTCTGATTCAGTCCTATAGACACCTTCAATATCTATAGTCGTACCAAAAAAACCAGAACTCAAATAATGGTCAACCCCGTCCTCACTATTAGTGGGAACGGGGGATAATGTTGTTTTTGATTCTGGTTTACTATCTTCGATAGAAAAACCAAAAAGTTTCGCCATAATTAAAAATTAAAGATCGTATCTTTATTATTTATCACTCAATAACATCGCCAGTTTGATCACCAACTGCTCCAGCAGTCCAGTACTGAACCTGGAATTCAACAGTATACTCCTCAATAGTATCTGAACTTTCGTATGAAAGGTCAATTGCTGATACATTAGTTGGGAAAATATCAATAAATTGATATGTTCTCAGTGGAACAACACCACCACCAGCAACTACATCTACTGATGGATCATTATTTTCAGAGAATCTTCCTTGAGAAGCACCTCTTCCAAGTTGACTTACATTGGCATTTACCATGTAAGCTGCTGGGTTGGTTGCGCCAGTGTTGTTATCAAGTTTGCTCATCAAGTTCATCCATCTTTCGAATGCACTTCTTAAGATGAAATCTTCATCGTTGATAACGGTAACTGTCCAAGTATCAAATGTTCTGTCTCCAGCAACCTTGAAGATTCTTCCTCTAAAAGGAACTTCAATTGGTGCCATATTTGAAGCAGGCAGAGCTGCTGCCTTACACATAAAGTTGAATTCAATATCGTCCCAACCACCAACAGGGAAGTTGGGAATACTTACTTCAAATAGATTGGGTCTTGCACCGCCCCCAGATAGGGCGGCTTTAAATCCTGTAATAGTTCTGTACGTAGCCATTTTTGAGTCCTCCTTCTGTAATTAATTTATCTAATCAAGCTCTGCCAGCAACTTCTTCAAAACTTACACCTGTGCGTGTTGCAACAAAGGTGAGAGTTACATAGTTAATAGACTTGGTTGGCTTCAGATAAATGTCTGCTCTAAACTCGTTATTATCGATAACATCAGGAGTATTATTTGATGCATCACAAACTACGAGGAAGTCAAAGATACCTCTCTTAGCTTGGACGTCACGAAGATATGGTTCAACAATGTTAACAAAGTTTGCCCTTGTTAATTCATCGTTGAGTTCGAACAGTTGTGCTTGTGCACTTCTCTCAATTGCTTGCTCAACAGTAAGGAACAAGCGACGAACGTTGATTCTATCAAACGCCGATGCATAACCCAATGCAGTCTTATCACCAAAGAGTAGAATTCCTACACCAGGTTGGTTAATGATTGCATTAACTCTTTGTGGATACAGGCGATCTCTTTGTGCCTTACTTGGATTGTATGCAAGTTTAACTGCATTATTCAAAATTCCTCTCTGCTGTCCAGCAGGTGAGAACCAAGGATATGAATTGATTCCTGTTCTAACCATCAATCCAGCAACATCTGGATTACAAGGGAGATAGCGGAATCTATTGTTGAATCTATCATAAGTATACTTATATCCACTATCAAATACTGCATATGAAGAAGAAGCTAGTGAACTATTAACACCGCTGAAGAATTCAATAATATTTTCTGTTTGAGTATCTGTATTTGTTTGATCAACAACACCTTGTCTATGTGGAGAAATAACAGCAATACAATCCTTTCTCTGATTTGCAATAGAAATCAGTTGAGCTGCCTTTGCTTGTGATTGATAAATATCATCACCACCACTAGGTCCTTGAATTAAGAAGTCAACTGCAATTTCATCTCTGTTTGAGAATAAGTTGTATGCAGTAATAACTGAACTTAATTCTGCCTTCATTCCACCGGAAGTGCTATAATCAACACCACCACCTAATGTATAAAGTTGGTTTCCGATTGCACTAAATTCTCTATCCTGCGCTTCAAGGTTCCAGAGACCTTGAGCACTTGTATTTACAGTAAATCCTGAAGAGAAAGCAGTTTGATAAACTACAGCATCATTTCCCTCATCTGAAGGATTGTCACCAACATAAAGGTTTGGTGAGAATTGTCCAACATAATTCTTCCAGAAAATCTTTCTTGGAGAATTTACAGCACTTACTGCATCAGTTGCTTTAGAAAGACCGATGTGCTTCTCAAGAAGATTGCCTTTAACACCAGTCACTGATCCCAGATCATCGAAAACTACGATGTGAATTTCATCACTCTTACCAGATCTATCTGCAGCATACTGTGTTGTTCCTGGTTTTGGTGCCAGTGACTTCCAGAAAACGTCTCCGCCATTTGTTAGTGTGATCTTTTGCTGCTCGTACCAATCAACAACACCACCTGCTGGAATTGTTGTGGTTGCAACAGAAACTCCAGAGTTATTAACATATGAAATAGAATTAGTTGCAAGGAATGCATTTCCTGGAGTTCCTTCTGCATATGAAACTGCAGTTTCTGTTCCAGTAGAACTTACACGAGAAAGAATCTTAACATCAACAGATCCTTCCGAAACTCCAGTAACAATTGCTTTCAGGTATCCACTGAAAGATGAAGTTGCTCCAGCACCAACCGTTGTGATATTGGATAATGGTGCAGTTACTGCATATCCTACTTGAACATTTCCTGATGCAACAGTTGTTCCAAAATCTAAAACAACTGATGTTGCTGCAGTATTAGTTGTTGCCTGAGATAGTGTAACAACTCCTGTACCAACTCCAACAACAGTTGTTCCTGATGCAATAGAGTCTCCAACAACTTCTTGTCCAACAACAATGTTTGCTGTAGAAACACCAATAGTTGTTGCAGCTCCAGTTGCAATTGTTACATTAAGATCATCTGCACCAATAGCTGGTGTAAAAGTAAATGTTCCTGTGCTAATTCCGCTGATTGTTTGGTCTGCTTTATCGTCGATTAAAGCAACCTTAAGACCATTTGCCCAACTACCTGGATTTTTTGCTGCTAAAATATAAGATGCAGCATCATCAGCATGATTTAATTCATAGTCATCAAAATTTTTGATCTTAAGACCAGCAGTGCTTCCTGTTCCTACTGTTAGAACATTTGCGTTTGCCAAATTTGTTCCATCTGCTCTTGCAACCTTAAGAACTCCTCCATATGAGAGGAAAGAAGATGCACTCATCCAGTACTCATACTGTGCATCTGTGGAAAGAGGCTTACCAAAGACATTGATTAGGTCTTGCTCTGTGGTAATATCAATTGGTTCCTCAACTGGGCCAAGTGGGAAAGGTCCCGCAATAGCACCAATGTTATCTAATACATTATCAGCTCTTCCTACTGTTAGGTCAACCTCCCTGATTATTACACCGGGAGATAATTGAGGAGTCGCCATTTAATTTTCTCCTGAATCTCAGTTTATCTAAAAAATATTTAGGAAAAATAAGATTTTCAGTGGGGAAACAATCCATGAACAAAATATTACCAATCGGGATATTCCCAACTATTATTTAATTTTTTTCTATTCCTCAAAATTCTTTTTATAGTACACTCTTTACACTCATAAGAATATGAAGACGGAATCAATCCTCTATCTTTTCTAGTTCTATAAAAATTTGCAAGTAAGTTTTTAATTTTACCACAAGATCTACACTTTCTATCATTTAATAATAAATGCCCTAATTTTATTTGACCATCAAAATCATTATCTATTTCCATTACTGATAGTCCCACATATAGGACATATCTCCATATTCGTCAGTAAACCACCTGTCACCATTATTGTCGACAAATGAACCTTCATCATTGATTCCGTCACTTACAAACCCAAATGGTGCCATATCCTGCTCTATTTGGTTTCTTTGTTCTTCATATAATCTTTTTCTAATATCTTGATCCGTCAATTCTTTAAAATAATCCTGTGCAACTAACCAAGCATATATGACTAGACACATTGCAAGATCATCATTGCATCCATCTTCCGCTTCAAAAGAATTATGTTTTGAAACAAAAGTTGTTAGTTCCGATATAATTTCGTAATCATTAAATATAAGTTTATCTTCTTCTACAATTGTTTTTAGATTAAGTGCTCCAACCTTTTTAACAGTTTTAGACATTTTAACTCCCATTTGAGTTTTCTTTCCAGAGAATCCTTGTCCAACAACCTGCCCCGCTCTACCTCTCATAGAGCACATTAAAATATTTTGATACTCAAGATCATAATGAAGAAGTGATGCTACTTGATCTCCAATATCATTTACTTCACAAAGAATATATGCATCATTGTAATTTTTGGCAACTTCGTATATAATGTTAGGATACATCATAGGTTTTATTTCATTGTTCCTATATTTTGCAACAACCCTATGAGGAAACTCTGTAATATCAAATATAACAAAAGCAGAGTAATCTTCACTCACTCCTCTTGCAACGTCAACAGTAATTAAATAATCGTGCTTTTCTTTTACGTTCTCATAAATATCCAATCCGGCATTTCTAACTATAGGATTTTCGTAAATAAAAGTTTTTAACTTTGATGGTGCAATCAAAGTATCTACAGATCCTAAAAACTCACACTCAAACTCAACTTTAAATTGTGCCTCTGAAGTATTTGCAATAGTTTGTGCTTTCCAAGCAGAATCTCTGCCAGGAACCTCAGACCAATGAACATCTGTAGGAATATATTCATTCTTTCCCTTCTCAGCATCATTCCAATACCTATAAAAATGGTTCATACCGTGAGGGGTAGAAACCATTATGACTTTTGTGCTTTTACCAGAAGTAATAGTAGGATAAACAGATGCAAAGAAGGAATCTGCGATATGGTTCGGAACGAAAGCGAACTCATCGAGAAAGAGGATATTGAATGACATGCCTCGGACAGCACTTGCAGACGTAGAAGCAGCCAGTATCTTTGATCCATTTTCTAACTCGATAGAACCTTTATTCCAAGATATTATACCCTGCTGCATCCATTTAGGTAAGTTTTCATAAGCAGTTGCAAGTCTTTGTAACAATTCTCTTGCAGTTGCTGCCTTGTTTGCTAGAATTCCAATATTTACACTATCATTAAAAATAAGATAGTGTAGAAGATATGATACAACAGTAGTTGATTTGCCGGTCTGTCGTGGCATTTTGCAAATATTAAATCTATTTTCATGAAATCTATTAATTAGTTTTTCTTGAAAGTCGTAAGGTTTAAATTGAGTCAAACCTTCATCAAGAGAAACAATTTTGATATAATTATTTGCAAAATAAACAGGGTCGTTCTTACAATTAATAAATTCTAAGACTTGCTCCTGAGAAAACTCAATAGTGGTATTTGCCTTTTTTAATAAAGGATTGCCAAGGTATACGTCACTCATTGTCCACAATTAATAAATCGAACATTGAAGAAACTGTTGCATTACTTCCGGTATAAGTTCTCACTTCAAGGTCGGTTTTTTCTGTAAAGTAAAGTGGAATACTAAAAGTAGTATGCATGTTACTATTATATAGATTTAATTCACTGGCAAGTCTAAATACTCCACCATCAGGTTTTTTCTGAAATAATCTAACAGTGTTTTCTTGGTTTTTGTTCATTGTTGCAGCAAATGATCTCAAATATCCACTCTTTCCTGCAGGAATGGTGTAAAAAGCAACTTGAGATTGTCCCATTCCTTCAGCAATCTGACAAGTAACACCTACGCTATGAGTAAAGTTAATATTACCTACATTATTGTTATCATTATTTCCAGTGAGAACATATGCCCTATGAGTTCTTAAAAATTCTACAGTTCCAGCAACACCAACAGTTCCGTTTAAAGTAAAATCTTCTTCCACTTCATTATAATTTGCATCAAGACCTTCAAGTCTAACTGTAAGTGCTCCTGTTTGTCCTGGAGCATCTTGTATCGAAGATGAGATTGCAGTTATTATTCCTGCTGAAGAAGGAAATGTATATGCACCACCAAAAGACCATACGGTATCATAAATTGCCGATGTAGTAACGACTGCTCCAAACTTGTGTACATTTGCTAATTGAGTAGTAATTCCAGCAGCGATATTTAAATCAAATTGAGTATCTCCACCACAAGCTCCAATGTTTCCATATTTGTCCGCACACATATGAACTTCAAATAAAGTTCTTCCATCATTTAAATAATCTTGTATATTTTTATTCCACTGTGCCATTTATCAATCAATCCATTCTAATTTTGATGGGTGGTATCTTTTCGCATTTTTAATATTAAAATTCTTTTCCTCTACTGGATAAATTTGATGAACCACAGATCCTGGGTATTCTCCTTGGAGTTGCTCTCCAAGTTCTTGCTTTGATGGTAAACCAGACTTAGTTACCATTTCAAGTCTATATAAATTTCCTTGCCACATTACATCTGCAACATAACTTTCTCCAACCTGTTGCTGTTCTGGTTGAGAGTTAATGTAAAGATTTCCGTTAAAGTCTCCAGAAATAGTTACTGATTCTGATAAGAACTGCTTAAAACTTTTCATCTTGTTTACCATTTTACTTTGTTTGCCCAATATGCTGCAGACATTTTGCCTTGAGCAATATTCTTTGCATGGCGATCTTTGAATGCTTTTCTACGAGCCGCATATCCTTCAGATTCTCCTTCTTTTTTAGGTGAACCTTTTACACCTCTTTGACCAAAACGAATAATCTTTTCCTCACCTCCACTACATGCCTTTACTACGTGCGACTTTCCCGTGAGAGAATCTCCAACTGCTTGTGCTTTTGGTTTGTTGCACTTCATTTTATCTTTATCAACTTTTGCCTCTTCTACTTGAAGAAGTGGTTGACCAGGCTCATAATCTCTTACATTAAAATAAGTAAGTCTAGAATCTGGATATACCTTTCTTACCTGATCTTGAACTTCTTGCCTTGATGGACGCTTTCCTGATGGGAAGAACATTTGAAGGGAATAAACTTTCCCTCTCCAAGAAACCATAGCAAATATAATGTTTCCAGTTTTTGATGGAAGTCTAGTTGCCTCTTCAATACTTTCTCCCATCGGTTTTACATAATTTTTATCTGGTCCTGGTTTTGCAGAACTTCCACCATAAAATTTCTTTGTTTTGCACTCGCAAGATTCCTTACCACATTTTGGGCAGCACTCCTCAGAAATAATTGGTTCTGGTTTAATAATATCTATAAACTCATATTCCGTTGGTTTAAACGAATCTTTCCAATTTAAAGATCTAAGATCTTTATTTTCCATTATAAGTCTATCACTGAGAGAAACATGGGATTCTGTCACACCATCAACTTCCGCTGGAGTCTTTTCATCGCTAGTTACAATGTCCCAAACTTTCCCACCATAAGAACACTCAGATCTTTTTTCTTTTTTATTGCAGAGTGGACAGAATCTTTCTTCTTTCATTTTATACAAAGAAATTTGGTATTTACTTATATTTATCAAAAAAGTAAAAGAAAATATTATTCAACATCAAAAAAGAATATATGAAATAGTCTTGAAGTTTCTTTAGTAAATCCAAAGTATTTTGATGCTGTATGTGGACATTGACCATCCCATATCACCAATCTATTGAAAACATTTCCAACAACGTCAACTTCTTCCCAAGGAGTAGAATCTACAAAACATCCTGTAGGTGCTGCATCTGCCCACATTTCATTTGCACCAGGTTCACTAGAATGTCTTATTCTTGTTTTCTTATGAGCAATCAAAGAAGTTCCGGTAGAATATGGTGCTTCTGGAGTTAAATATACAACTGCTGCATACATTTGAGAATCTGCATGATAAACTAAATGATCTTCTGCTGTGCAATATTGAAAGACTCCACAAACTTGATAAGTTTCCGTCCAATTGGTAATCTTTTTACCCATAATCTGTTCGAAAGATTCTTTAGTTCCTTCGACAATAAATTGCTCACCAGTTCTATTTCCCATAAAACCTTTACCAAACCCACCAGCACCAAAATCTTGCTGTAAAGCAAAATCCCTAATTGCATATGCATCATGGTAATAATTATCAACAACCCAAAGTGTTCCTTTTGAATTATTATTAATTCTTGCACCATCTCCGTTTAGAATCATTGTCATAGTTAAAATCCTGTGTATTTTTTCCTTAAAAATTTTAAATCATATCTTGTTTCTGATATTATGTGTTCCATATCTGCAAAAGGTAATTTATTTGGACTGCAACCTCTCCATTGTGGACCCCACTTCTGATTCAAATATTCAATATTCATATCATGAGATATTCTAAGTTTTTTTGCAAGAGATTGATCTTTTTTGCTTGTTTGACTTGCGTGAAGGTAATATTCATCTTTATTTCCTTCTCCATGAAAATAATTTGACTTTAATGAAGTTATTCTTGGAATATTTGAATTGAACAATCTCATAAGATAATCAGCATCTTCACAATAAGCTGGATAGCAATTTTCATCAAAAAGACCTAACTTTTCAATTACAAAATCTTTAATCAAAAATAAATCCCAACTTCCAGTATTATAGTCTCCACTAAAACCGTTTATTACTCCAACATCTTTATTAACTAAAGAAGTATCAATCATTTCCTTTAGAAAACCTTTATCAAAAGATACATCATCATTAACTATGATCCAATATGGTGCCATTATAAAACATTTTATAATCAAATTCCAAGCACCAGAACAACCAATATTTCCAGGAAGATTGCAAATTTTGACCTTATCTACAAATTTATTTGTAGTGTTTTTTAATTTTTCTAATTCATCATCAAGTTCTCCTTTACCATTATTATTGACAATAAAAAAAGTATCTACGGGATAGTCAATACTTTCAAGTAATTTTTTAACCCAATATGAACTATTGACAACTGCAGTTCCAATTACTGGAATTTTTTTTGTATTATAAAATTCTTTTTTTAATTTAGTATTTTTAAATGTTAATATTGCCTCATAATTTTCCAGTCCAAGACCATTTGAAACTTCTGATAATAAGGTAAAATTTCTTTTATACATATAGTCAATAATATCTTCTCTTGAAGGGGAATTGTGATATAATGGTTTTAATTGAACTTCCAATTCTATTGTATTAACCCTTCCAATAAAATTTCCCAAAGACTTTATTACATTCAAATCATTCCCTTGAGTATCAGTCTTTAATAAATCTATATGATCTATATTGTTTTCTGATATAAATGTATCCAGTCTCATTACATCTACTTCATATACAGATTCTATTTCATCAAATCCTGGGTCAAAATTATCCAATAAAGAAATAAAATCCTTAGAGTCATAATTAATATCGTGTAAAGAGGAATATGCATAGTGTCTATGAAAATTGAACTTAGATATTCCTTCTTCTGTAGAAATTGCAAATTCGTAACATTTTATTCTTGAATCATTTTTGCAAAATTTTTCAAGTATACGAAAATTGTGTTTACACGGTTCAAAGCAATATATTTCATCATAACCTTCAAATTTGCAAATTGACTCTCCTTGACAAGCACCGATGTCAAATGCAATTCTTTTTTTATTCATGATACAAAAATATTCTCCGCTTTTTTGGTTTCATCATTGATAATCATTAAATCTGATATCATTTTTGAATCTATCAAATCTGGATGAACCCACCAATCTTCATATGGTCTATCATTATCTGGGGATACATTATTAAAAATTCTCACATATCCAAAACTTTCCAAATATTTTTTAGATTTTTCCTGGTATGATTTTGTTTCATCACAATAATAATCGTGCTCATATGTAATTGTTGCAAACTTATATTTTTCAAATGGAATTGTTAATAGAATTTTATAAGTAACATTTGGAGGATCGCAATCCATTTGCAAATAATCAATTTCGGTTGGAAACTCCATCGAACTTAGTAATGCATCATAATTTACGCATGTTCCATCTTTTAGCAAGCAAGGATTTTTTCTTTCTCTGGTATGAGAATCGACAAATCCCTCATCAAGATCGAAAGAAATACCTTTCCAATTAAAATCTCTTTCTAAAAGAGCAGTATTGCTGCCATAAAAAGAATTTCCTGCACCCAATTCTAAATAAGTTCCATCTTTCTTACCATTAAGCATTGTAAGAACAAAAATATCTTGATATGCCTCTGAATAGTTTTCTTTAATTTTATCTGATCCTTCAAATTTATATTTTAATCTACCAAATTTTGATTTATTATATTTACTAAATGGTGCTATCTCAATATTTTGATTAATATTAACATTCATCATTTTTAAATTATCTATGGAAGATATTTTGTAAGTTTCTTCCATTTCATAATTATCTAATAGGTTCAAGAAACCATTTCTAGACTCTTCACATAATCCACACCACCAACCACTCAACGCTTTTTGAAATAGAAGTCCATATTCTCCTGGATATTCTAAGTTTGAATTTAGTGGTGGTGGATTTAGATCATCGCATACACCCAATCCAATTGAAGAAATCGTATAACAATCATTCCAATGACCATCATTAGAAGATCTTTCATAATGCTGAGACATTAAAAAATATGCCTCAGGTCTTTTTGGACAAATTGACAATGCGTGTAGAAGTAAACTTTTAACTGTAAAATTCCTAGTTCCTTGTTTTGTAAAGCAAATTGCTGCTCGAATTAGGCATTCATATTTAAAAAGATCATTATCCGTTCTTTCCGCAGATCTCAAATAATAAGAAACTGCTGCTGCAGTTTGATTTATATTTTCATAATAAAATCCTAACAAATAATTATTTTCATAGACTTCTGGTTCATTTATATAATTTTTTAGCAAATCTTCCAGATTAAGTTCAACTATTGATGGTAAATTCATTGTGTTATAAAAATAAGTAAATTAAAAAAGATCAACTTTGTTATTCAACATTTCAGTTAAAATAGTAATTGGAAACTCTAATATATATGCAGCATTATCTTGGAACCCAAAAGTCATTACTAAATTATTATCTTTTTTTGCTAATCCAATGCAAAATTCGACATCACCATCCATTATATTAAACTCGTTTGAATGTGAAACAATATTCCAAGATTTATCCCAAACAATAAATCTGTGGTAATAAATGGCATCCTTTCTTCCAACTTCACTATCAAATAAACAAACTTCATGAGTGCAAGCAAGATAATAATCTCCAATTGGAATTACTTGAGAACCTCCACGAAGATCTCTAGGTAAATCTATTTGTTCACCCAAATGAGTAGTTTTTGATGTTTGATTTTCTGGATCTACTTTGACAACTTCTGTTGGATTTCCCCATTTTACATAATGATATGGCATGTCCAAAATGGGCATCCAATTTTTTTCGCAATAAGAATTTGGATCATTTGGGGGTGGAATTCTAAACCTAGAAACTTCGGTGACTTTATCATCATCTATAACTATTTCGCAAAGTTCCATTCTTCCAGTTCCAATAGTATCCAAATCTCTACGAACACCGGAAGTATAAAGTTTCCCTTCCCACCTAAAAATTCTTGCATCCTCTAAACCAACAAAATCCCATAATGGTTCATAATTATCGAATTTTGAAGTATCAATTTTATCAAATCTTTTTAAATTATATGTTTCATCAAACTCCAAATAATAATTTGTTGTTCTCAAATGCATATCATCTTCTGGGTGAACATATGTTAATGGTCCCCAAACGTGTTGAAATAATTTTTTTTCGGAATGATAAAAAGTGTAATTTACTGCTCTTAAAATTACTCTAATTTTATCATCTTCTATTAAAACCGATGGATTCATCAGACCCAATCCATTAGTAAGATCTGATGGAATAATTAGCGGATGTATTGATCCACCATTATCTAATGCAAGTTTTGCAAAGTTTCTCATAAAAAAATCAATTTTCTAATTTGGATTATTTATTATAGGTTTAAGTGGTCCCAATTCCAACTGGTATTGTTGGGTCAGTAAACAAACCAGTTTCATAATCATAAGTCCACCCAATATCAACGGATTGATCTTCTTGTATTTTTATTAAACTCTGCCTTGCTCCTGGTGACCACTCAGACACTCCATCCCATAAAACAATATTTACAACATAGTAGTAGATTACATCCGATGGACCTGGCATAGTACCTTCGGGCCAGTTGGATTCTAATACTGCATATCTCATATGAAAAATAAAAAATCTTTATATGAATCAAATTATTTATATTAAATGTGAATATTTTTTAATAATCTCTTTCATTTCGGAGTGATTATATGGTCCACGAGAATCTACAATATTGGAAATAAAGTCTGGATCTGGAGAATCAGAATCCCATTTTATAACAGTATATTTTCCGTCAAGTGTGTATTGAAGATTATCTAAATTTTCTATTGTCTGAGAGAAATCAATTTTTGATATTTCTCCTGCAGGAATTATAAGATACTTTCTGTTTATCATTTTTATTTTTATTTATTTTTTGAGTTCTTGAGACTATTCCGATAAACCAACACCCACTATCTTTTATTATAGAATCCTTCAATATTACTCCATAATTGCCTACACAAGATTTCAGAAATTGTTTTAGTCTTGAATGTGAAGTTGGTTTTGCTGCCAATAAGTATCCTGGTCTTACATCATGCATTTTTGCTATTCCTGGACATCCAACAAAAACTTCTCTATGAAAACTTCTACCGAGTTCCATTAAGGAAATGCCAACAGTAGTTGCATCTTTCTTTAACCCCATTGTTAAATTATATACTTTTCTTTCAGTTCTATCTCCACCAACTTTTTTTCTTATTTGTTTTGCCCTAAGAACTCTTTTCCAAGTAGGAATAGCACCACCTTGTATTGGTGTTTTTACCTTTAAAATTCTTACAACATAATCGGACAAGTCAGAATAAATTATAACTTTAGTGTAATGATATTTGGAAAATGTATACTTTTCCTTTTTAAATTTTATTTGCGATAAACTTTTTGGATGTCTTTTATAACCTGCTTTTTTGAGTGCAGATCTATCTGATATATTTTGTCTTCTTTTATTTTCTTCATAACTAAAGTATTCCTTTCCAGTACCACGAGGATATAATCTCCTAATTCCCTTTTCAATCATCATTCTTCAATTCTGACAGTGGCACTTGTTGCCACAATTGTTCCTGAAGTACTTCCAGTCCTAACTTGTAATGTAAAGTCTTCTTTATCATCCGAAGTTCCATCATTTCTGGCAGTTAAAGTTACGGAACCAGTATTGTTGTTAATTGTGAAAGATCCAGAAGTTGTGGCTTGAGTAAAGTCTGCAGATGAAACCTCACCACCACCTAATGTCCAATATAAAGTTGTTCCATTTGCAACATTAGTTGTTGTTATTGTAAATACTACAGATTGTGGAGTACCTGCACTGCTGGTTTCGTAAATTGTTGATGCTGATTGTGAGATAGAATATGTTGGAGTTGTAACATCATTGATTGTTACAACGGAACTTGATCCGATAATAGTACCGGAAGTACTTGTAGTCCTAACATTCATTTTGAATGTTTCTGTTCCTTCTGTTGACCCATCTGCTGCTATTCCTATACTGATTACATTATTTGTTCCTGGAGTCATTGAGAAAGAACCAGAAGTGGTTCCAGCAGTAAAATCGCTAGAATTAACTGTCCCACTTACACCATCTAAAGTATAATATAAAGTTTCTCCTGCAGTAAAACCAGAATTGGCAACTGTAAAACTTATCGAACTACCCTCACTAACACTTGTTGCCGAAGTTACGGTTACGGAACCAGATTCAGTTGATAATCCTGCTTGAGATAACCCAAGTGCTACACATTTTGCATTGTATATCTGAGCAATTTCTGAGTGAGTTAGTGCTCTATTATAAATTAATGCTTTGGCAATTTCTCCATCTATATTGCCTGCTGTTCCAGCATTAGCACGACCTATGGCAACATTTGTTGACGTTGTAGTATCAATGGTTTGAGTTCCAGTATTATAATTCACAAGTTTTTGTGCATTATGATATAGAGTTATATCTTCAAGATCATTAGGTGCTCCTGTACCAATAGTAATGGTATTTGTTCCTGTAGTTCCTGATGCTCCTTCTGTGTTTGTATCTGCTATTGAGATCCTGGAAAAACCACCAGAACTTCCATTATCACCATCTCCACTTCCTCCGTTTCCACCAGAACCAACGGTTACTGTGTATTGTTGCCCAGCAGATGCTGTCCAGCTTCCGTAAGCAAGAGCACCGCCGCCACCGCCGCCGCCACCTTCATCATCCTTATCGGGGTCATTATCACCACCACCGCCACCACCACCGACTACAACAGCAGAAACAGATGTTACGCCAGAAGGAACTGTGAACGTTCCACTAGAAGTAAATGTTTGTTGATTTGATATTCCATTTGCTGCATTTGATGGGTACGAATAACTACCCCAAACAAATCTCACAACACCATCTCCACCATCGCCACCAGAACCACTACCATTATTACCTCTGACGCCACCGCCGCCACCACCATAGTTACCACCATCGCCGCCAGTACCACTGGTATTTTGTCCAGAGGCACCACCAGAACCGCCACCTCTTGGAGCAGTTCCACTAGAACCAGATCCATATATTCCTACACCACCACCGCCATCACCGTCATTAGCACCACCAGCACCACCGCCACCAGAACCATTTTGGTTTTCTCCACCACCATTACCAGTATATCCACCAGCTCCAGCGCCACCGCCACCGTCTGATGCTCCACTGCCGCCAGAACCACCAGATCCTCCATTAGTCCTCGATATTCCACTAGAAGACCCACCACTACCACCACTAGCACCGCCGCCGCCACCGCCGTTACCGCCTCCAGCAGTTAAGTGGTTATTGGTGAAGGTTAAAGTTGCTCCAGATATAGTAGTTGTAAGGTTGTTTGATAGGGTAATAGTTCCTGAAGAGCTATTAAACGCCGTAACTGTTGTGTTGTTAGGAACTCCTGTTCCAGTGACTACAGTTCCTACCAGAATAAAATCAAAAATGGCATCAGGAGTTCCACCACCACCCGCACTACCTGGCCAGGTAGCTGAAAGCATATTCCAACCATTTACTGTGAGAGTTTTTGTTGATTGTTGAGCACCACCAGAAACTCCCATACTAAAGTTATTAGAAGTATTGAGTTCCATTGCCCATTTACCACCATTAGTGGCAGGGTCTCCCCAAGTAAAAAGTCTTTGTTGACTTGTAATAGTATTAGAGTCTAGTTTAAAAAATACAATAGATGTTCTTGCTGTTGTGCCAGTGACTCCATTGTATCCAGACAGGTTTACATAGTCATCAACGCCATCAAATACTAACTTACCAAAGTTACCAGAATTATAAGATGCTCCATTTGTGAGTGTACCGTCTCTGTCAAAGGTTCCTATATCTTCAACTCCACCTGTGCCAGTGTTACTCTCTGATATTTGTCCATCCCAGTGAAATTGAAGTCCACTTGTTGGTATGCCGCATTTACCATAAAAGTCTGAAAAACTTATGGCACCACTTGTTGGAGCATTATCTTGACCATAATATTCACCGAGTTCAAGTAGACCTGCTAGAGTTGGAGCAGTATCTCCACTGAACTGTTCGTGGATATCTGCTAGTGATATTGGTCCTGATGTGGGCAGACATGGTGTAGTAGGAGCTGTAGGACCTGATGGTGGTGGTGGTGGCGGTGGCATTACCATACTTAAACTCCTCCCATATCTTTCATTTTTCTATTATGGATTAAAATTTTTCTAATTAATCAATTTTTCAATTCATTCTTATCATACAGGTTCTTCTGCTGGTGGTTCTTCTGCTGGTGGTTCTTCTGCAGCATCTGGATCTACAAAAGAAATTACACCAATTGCTGCCTTATTCTCAACTCCTCTCAGTTGACCTTCGAGAATCTCTTGAAGATAATCTGCGTCTACAGAACCATCTTCTAGATGTGGAATGTTAACCACTCTGGTGTGAGTAAATCCATCAGCATTGGTATATGTAACCTCAACTGTCTTATCTTCTTCAGCATAATCTGCCACTGTGTATGTAATATTCATTATGCTATTTTCTAAGTTCAGTAATTTGTTGCTTGAGACTATTTATCTGACTTTGTTGCTCTTTAATTGCCTCAATCAATAATCCAACCATATTGCCATAAGCAACAGATTTGATTCCATCTTCATTAGTTTCTACTGCTTCAGGGAGAACTTCTTCAACCTCTTGGGCAATGACACCAGTGTGGCGCTTATCACTATCCAAATCTGTTCTATCGTAAGTGATGCCTCTAAGTGATTGAAGTTTATCAAGAGCATTTGGAATAAGTTCAATGTTTTCTTTAAGAGTTATATCCGAATATGCAGTTACATTTCCTGTTGCAGTAAAAGCACCTGTAGATCTTGCAAATGTAAATCTTGTTGTTGTTCCATCTCTCATAAACAATGAACCAACACCAGTGCTGTTCATATCAAAATACATATTCGACCCATTGCAGAACATTTCAAAATCATCTCCAGTTCCAAAAGTCTGGATAATATTATCATTGAATCTTAAAGTTCCAGATGTTTTTTGATCAGCAGCATCAGATCTTAAGAACTGAGAACTATCGACACCATCAAGAGTCCCAGCACTACCGGTGATACTAATAGCCCAAGTTCCTGAAGCATCGCCACCAGTTCTTGTAGGAACATTCAGAGATGCTCTCATACCAGTAGCATCATTCTTTCTGATGAAATTATCGGTGGATGAGTAAAAGATGGTGTCACTAGAACGAGATGAAGCTCCATGACTCATATTAAAGTAAGATCCATATCCATAATTCATGGTCAAATGACCACTACCATCTCTCAATGCGATAGTGTTTCCGGTTGCTCCTGTTGCTGTGTTGTATCCATCCAGTAAATCAGCATCTAAACCACTTCCAGCACCATCATTACCTGCGTGCCATACGATATTAGCATTGCCTGCGTAGATGTTGTTTGAAGCAACTCTCAATTGTCCAGTAGATTCAATTTGGAATACATTAGTAGTACTATTTTTAAATACAAAACCTCTATTAGTTCCTCCAGTCATTCTGAAGTACATATTATAGTCAGAAGTTGAATCTAGTCTTCCACCCCAAGTTGCATCGCCCGTAGAGGACATCCATATCTTATAACTATTACTATCCCAGAATCTCAAACCGCGACCATTACCCGCAGCAAGTCTTGCATCTACAGAATTTGCAGCATCCGATCTAAAGAACTGAGAACTATCAAGGTTGTCAAGAGTATCTGCATTAGTTGTCGTTAATCCACCAGGACCTTGAATACCTGTGATTCCTTGAGCGCCTGTGGTTCCTTGTCTACCTTGGATACCTTGAGCACCTGTGGTTCCTTGTCTTCCCTGGATGCCTTGAGCACCTGTAGGACCTGTAGGACCTGTAGGACCTGTACCACCTGTAGGACCTGTAGGACCTGTTCCGCCAGTAGAACCAGTGGTTCCTTGTCTACCTTGGATACCTTGAGCACCTGTAGGACCTGTAGGACCTGTTCCGCCAGTAGAACCAGTGGTTCCTTGTCTACCTTGGATACCTTGAGCACCTGTAGGACCTGTACCACCAGTATTACCTGTAGTACCTTGGATACCTTGTCTACCTTGGATACCTTGAGCACCTGTAGGACCTGTACCACCAGTATTACCTGTAGTACCTTGTCTACCTTGGATACCTTGGATACCTTGAGCACCTGTAGGACCTGTACCACCAGTATTACCTGTAGTACCTTGTCTACCTTGGATACCTTGAGCACCTGTAGGACCTGTACCACCAGTATTACCTGTAGTACCTTGGATACCTTGGATACCTTGTGTACCAGTGGTTCCTTGTCTTCCCTGGATACCTTGAGAACCTGTAGTACCTTGTCTACCTTGGATACCTTGAGCACCTGTAGGACCTGTACCACCAGTATTACCTGTAGTACCTTGTCTACCTTGGATACCTTGTGTACCAGTGGTTCCTTGTCTTCCCTGGATACCTTGAGAACCTGTAGTACCTTGTCTACCTTGGATACCTTGAGCACCTGTAGGACCTGTACCACCAGTATTACCTGTAGTACCTTGTCTACCTTGGATACCTTGTGTACCAGTGGTTCCTTGTCTTCCCTGGATACCTTGTGTACCTTGAAGTCCAGAAACTGTTGTTGGATCTACCCAATCAGTTCCTGTAGCAGTTGACTTGAGAACATATCCCGAAGTTCCTGCATCATTATTGGAATCATAATATGCTCCTGTGACTCTTACATTTCCATCAACATGAAGTTTTTGTGATGGATTTGTGATTCCTATTCCAACATATTCAGTTGAACCATAAGGTGCTAATTGAATTGTACCATCAGCATCAACGTCAATAGATGGAATACCAGAGACATCGCCAACAGCAAAGATAGAACCTGTAGTCAGATTATTTGCAATAGAGAACAACTGACCAGCAGAACCCTCGAATGATAATGTACTGGTTAAATCATCATGAACAATATCAATGATTGTTCCGATTCCAACAGTTCCAACTCCAGAAACGTTTCCTGTATAAGTTAATGAATCTGAACCAGTCGGATTATTAGAACTATTTTTATAAACAATTTGATTTGCCGAACCTGCTACTGGTCCAGTAATACCTTGGATACCTTGTGTACCAGTGGTTCCTTGTCTTCCTTGGATACCTTGTGTACCAGTGGTTCCTTGTCTACCTTGAATTCCCTGAGTACCAGTAGTTCCTTGTCTTCCTTGGATACCTTGTGTACCAGTGGTTCCTTGTCTTCCTTGGATACCTTGTGTACCAGTGGTTCCTTGTCTACCTTGAATTCCCTGAGTACCAGTAGTTCCTTGTCTTCCTTGGATACCTTGGATACCTTGAGTACCAGTAGTTCCTTGTCTACCTTGAATACCCTGAATACCTTGGATACCTTGTGTACCAGTAGTTCCTTGTCTACCTTGAATACCCTGAGAACCTATAATTCCTTGTCTTCCTTGGATTCCTTGAATTCCTTGAATTCCCTGAGTACCAGTAGTTCCTTGTCTTCCTTGGATACCTTGTGTACCAGTAGTTCCTTGTCTTCCCTGAATACCCTGAGTACCAGTGTCTCCTTTATCTCCAGTTCTTGCAAAGGTAATGATAATGTCTTCATTGTTGCTAAATGAAGTTGCGCTTCCAGAAACATAAGATGAACTTACACTAAAGTAACCACCATTATCAGTTACACTTGAAATTGTAAATAATGCAAAATCACTAGCATCAAGTCTGTTAGATATTCTAAAGTGACCTTTAATTGTTGATGTTGAATCATCAATTGTTGTTAGGAAAGATGAAATATCAGTTGAGCTATTATCAATATCATCAATATGTAAGGTCAATGCTCCAGAGAATGGGGATTCATCAAACTTTAAGAATCCAGAACCAGGATCTGATGATGTAGTGTCACTGCTAAATGTATAATCGAAAGTTGCTCCACCAAAGTTTCCATCGTTTCCTTGAATACCTTGTCTTCCTTGGATACCTTGTGTACCAGTGGTTCCTTGTCTTCCCTGAATACCCTGAGTACCAGTGGTTCCTTGTCTTCCTTGGATACCTTGGATACCTTGAGTGCCAGTAGTTCCTTGTCTTCCCTGAATACCTTGGATACCTTGTGTACCAGTAGTTCCTTGTCTACCTTGAATACCCTGAGAACCTGTAGTTCCTTGAGTTCCTTGAGTTCCAGTGGTTCCTTGGATACCTTGTGTACCAGTAGTTCCTTGTCTTCCCTGAATACCCTGAGTACCAGTAGTTCCTTGTCTTCCCTGAATTCCCTGAGTACCAGTAGTTCCTTGTCTTCCTTGAATACCTTGGATACCTTGGATACCTTGAAGTCCAGAAACTGTTGTTGGATCTACCCAATCAGTTCCTGTAGCAGTTGACTTGAGAACATATCCCGAAGTTCCTGCATCATTATTGGAATCATAAATTGCTCCAGTGACTCTTAAGTTACCTTCGACATGTAGTTTTTGTGATGGATTTGTGGTTCCTATTCCAACATATTCAGTTGAACCATAAGGTGCTAATTGAATTGTACCATCAGCATCAACGTCAATACTTGGCAATCCAGAAATATCATTGACAGAGAAAATACTTCCAGAACTCAGATTGTTTGTAATAGAGAACAATTGACCAGCAGAACCTTCGAATGAAAGTGTTCCAGAATTTAAAGTATCATAAGGAACAATATCTATGATTGTTCCAATACCAGTTGTTGATGCAATTGAAACATCGCCATTTACTGATAAAGTATTACCATCAAAGGTAAGGTTTGCTGAACCAGTCGGATTATTAGAACTATTTTTATAAACAATTTGATTTGCCGAACCTGCTACTGGTCCAGTAATACCTTGGATACCTTGTCTTCCTTGGATACCTTGTGTACCAGTGGTTCCTTGTCTACCTTGAATTCCCTGAGTACCAGTAGTTCCTTGTCTTCCTTGAATTCCCTGAGTACCAGTAGTTCCTTGTCGTCCTTGGATACCTTGTGTACCAGTGGTTCCTTGTCTACCTTGAATTCCCTGAATACCTTGGATACCTTGAGTACCAGTAGTTCCTTGTCTACCTTGAATACCCTGAATACCTTGGATACCTTGTGTACCAGTGGTTCCTTGAGTTCCTTGGATACCCTGGATTCCTTGAATACCTTGGATTCCTTGAATGCCTTGGATTCCCTGAGTACCGGTAGTTCCTTGTCTACCTTGAATACCCTGAATACCTTGAATACCCTGAGAACCTGTAGTTCCCTGTCTACCTTGAGTTCCTTGAGTTCCTTGAGTTCCTTGGATACCTTGGATGCCCTGGATTCCTTGAATGCCTTGGATTCCCTGAGTACCAGTAGTTCCTTGTCGTCCTTGGATACCTTGAGTACCAGTAGTTCCTTGTCTTCCTTGGATACCTTGAGTACCAATATCTCCCTTATCTCCAGTTCTTGCAAAGGTAATAATCACATCTTCATTATTACTAAATGCAGACGCACTGCCGGAAACATAAGAACAACTTACATGGAAGTATCCAGTTTCTTCAGTGATACTGGAGATTGTGAATATGGCAAAATCGGATGCGTCAAGTCTATTTGAAATTCTAAAGTGACCTTTAATTGTTGATGTTGAATCATCAATAGTCCTTAAGAATGGTTGAATATCTGTCCCGTTGTCATCTTGATCGTCAATGTGTAAAGATGATGCTAAGGTTATATTTGAGTTGGAGAATTTTAAGAATCCAGATCCAGGATCAGAATTTGTTGTATCGGAATTGAATGTGTAATCGAAAGTTGCTCCACCAAAGTTTCCATCGTTTCCTTGGATACCTTGAATACCTTGAATACCTTGAGTTCCTTGAATACCTTGTCTTCCTTGGATACCTTGTGTACCAGTGGTTCCTTGTCTACCTTGGATGCCCTGAATACCTTGAGTACCAGTAGTTCCCTGTCTACCTTGAGTTCCTTGAGTTCCTTGAATACCTTGAACACCCTGGATTCCTTGAATACCTTGAATACCCTGGATTCCTTGAGTTCCTTGAGTACCAGTGGTTCCTTGTCTACCTTGGATACCTTGAATACCCTGAGAACCTGTAGTTCCTTGAGTTCCAGTAGTTCCTTGTCTTCCTTGGATACCTTGAGAACCTGTAGTTCCTTGTCTTCCTTGGATACCTTGGATACCTTGAAGTCCAGAAACTGTTGTTGGATCTACCCAATCAGTTCCTGTAGCAGTTGACTTGAGAACATATCCCGAAGTTCCTGCATCATTATTGGAATCATAAATTGCTC
>Ga0208917_1000434_pt1 | contig 21535 bp, 26 predicted proteins | sample DEB08_DNA_10_FD_185500 | JGI IMG/M metagenome (GOLD analysis project Ga0208917, IMG submission 185500) | Aqueous microbial communities from the Delaware River and Bay under freshwater to marine salinity gradient to study organic matter... | ecosystem: Environmental > Aquatic > Marine > Coastal ...
TCAGGAACAATTTTATTCATAAACATAATCTGATCGCCATCTTGAATGTCAAAGTCTGCAGACTCAAGAAAGGAAGACAATGCTTGACCATCACCAGTAAAGACAGATGTAGGTTCATTGTCCCAGATATATGTATCAGCAGTAGCAGAAACTCTTCCTGTTGTAATTGTATTTAGGAATACATCACTGTTGTTAAATGTTGTATAGAAAGACGTACCATAATACCATGTGTCTTCCATAAAGTTGTAGATAACGTAGGCATTAGGTTCAGAAGAGTTAGCTGTAGGATACAACCATATAATTTCGTGAAACTCTGAATTAACTCCTGCAAAGACTTTATCTTTGTTAGTCATATTAAAGTCATCATAAAGATAACGTCTTACTGTGCAATCTAGTTTTCTTACTCTACCATCAAAGATAAAGAAGTTATTGTCACTCATCCAAAAACTTGCACCGTCCACATTAATTGCTGCATGTGGACCAATTAATCCACAATTAGAACCTAGTTGTGTAAGGTTAAATATAAATGGTGGACCAACAAACTGCAAAGCATACATTGCTTTATCTGTCCATACATGAATAGCATTACGAGAACGAATACCACCCTGAATCTGTGTGCCATCAATTAACTGCAGTTCACCAGATGTAGAAGAAACTGAAGGTATCCAGTTAGAATAATCTTCCTGATCTGACCAACGAATAAGAAGAGGATTGAATGTAGAAGTACCATACTCTTCTGTTCCAAAAGCAATAACATGACGATCATTAGGTGAAACAACAATACTATTTATTTGAGAGGGAGCAGTTCCTACAATTGAAGTTCTTACTGGTGCAGTACTTGCATCTGCATCCCAGTGAAGTAAGTTACTTCCGCGACGAACAGCAAGAAGGTCTTCACCAAAGTTATCCAAAGACCACTGCGTTGCAAGAAAAGTAATATTAGAAGCGGTAGCAGGTTCATTCCAAGCACGCACTCCTGTTGTAGAAGCACCAGCATTATATACTCCTGCACCATAACCTAAACCTTGAATTGGATTTAGTTGTCCTGTAGCAAGAAGAAAACCTGCTACACCATGACCTTGATTTGTCTCTGTACTTGTAGCAATGCTTGTAACACTAATATAAAAACGATTTAATCCTGATACACTCACAGCTTCAAAGGTAGGTCCACCATATGCTGAAGTAGAAAAGTCTATACCATTTGTACCAAATCCATTGATAGATGTATTGGAAAAATTAATAAAGTCTCCAATACTAACGCCGTTATTATTAAGGCTTACCTCAATAAGATTAGAACCTGCACTGGTAGAGAAGCTACCCTGTGTTCCAATATCACCAATACTAACTGTACTTACAATTGGTGTAATGTCATAAGGCCAATCATTATAAAGAAGATATAGTTTCTTTTCTGTACCTACAGATAGTAGTTTAATTGTATCATTATTAATCCAAGTCTTTAAGTCTCTTCCTACACCAAGTATATCATTGGTAGTATGCTTTTGATAACCTCTAATATTCTCAGGTTTACCTTCTCTAAATCTTACACGATCACAATCATACCATGAACCTTCCTCAGAATACTGGGTTGACTCACGGCGAATACCGGGTCTAAAATTAAATTTAGAAAGGGTTGATGCAGTAGAAGACATTTATATTTTATCCAAAAGATGAAACAAAAACTGTATCTATAGCTGACACGCCTCTTACATTATATACAAGAAGGTCTACTGAATTTATTGAAGTAGACATTGTAGGTGCTGTACCACCAATAAACTTAAATGAATCTCCAAAGGCTAACGTCCTGCTTCCTGTACCATCCTGAATAACATAGATATGACCTGTCTGACCTAATGCAGTATTGGTAGGATTTTCTAGTGTTCTATTGTCAGTAAGCGTAACAAGGAAGTTTGTACCTGAAGACAGATCAAGAGCAATAGAAGTTGCATCAGTAAGAGTAACAGGTGTACCTGCAACCTGCCCTGTAAATGTTGCCTTACCTACAGTTTCAATTGATGTAGTGACAACATTAAATGCAGCATTGCTAACAAATGCTTCAGTAGCAGAAATACTTGTAGCAAACCCTACAGCACTTGAGAATGCATTCACATTAGTAAATGTATTGCTTCCTGAAATAAGAGCAAAGGTAGAACTAAGATCAAAACCTTGTGCATTTAAACCATAGACTGAAACACCATCAGAAATAATGTGTGCAATTGCACCTTCAGATATTGCAGAACCTGCACCTGCATCAGTTTTAAAAGTAATTGTTGCAGAATTTTCTCTTGTTGTTTTATCGTTAACAATAAAACCTTTTGACTGTTCAGGTATAATTACATTAAGGTTTGCAGAGACAGTACCTGATAATTCAAGGAAAGCTGACCTAGACTGATCTGCTGTACCATCAGCGGCTGTTAGAGTTACATCTGCAGAAGATACAATTACAGTAGTGTATGCAGCAATAGCATCATCAACCAGATCAATTACATTCTGATTAAGAATTGCTCCCCAGCTATTAGGGTTTTCTCCATCGCCCTGTTTTTCTAATCTGATGCGAGTAGTATATGTACTTGCCATTCTTACTTTCCTTATAAAGAGTTATGTTTTTGTAGTGCTACTGTTCCAGCAATTAGAATGTAACCAAAAAAATTTTTACTTATGACTGACTGTACTTTTAATACTACATTAGAGACTTGATCGTAGTCTTTATAAGTAGTTATAATCTCATGCACTACAAAAGTAGAGGGAGGATTAAGACGAACACACTTTCTTTTTAGTTGTTTTTTTACAATAGCAGTTTTAAAATTCTCTTTTGATTTTGAATCTGCAAGAGCAATATCCAGAATGTCCTTCTCAGTTTCACATATTAAAAATACAGTTACTCCATCTCCTATATGCCATAATTCTTCTTTTGCTTGTGCTGTACTACAACTGGGCAGTATTGAAATAACAGCTACAAGAAACAATGTAAAAAGAAGTTTCATTTATTATACAGCAGTTTCTCTTGGGTTAACAGGCCAGTCATTAAATTCTGCAGCAACTTTACCTGCATCTGCCATCTCTTGTGTAAGTACTGTCATAGCTTCAAGACCTGCTACATCTGTCTTTGCATCAATGGCAGTTTCCAGTGCATCAGCTTTTGCTCTTAGGTCTGTACGCCACTGTGCAAGGTCTGCTGGCTTTGCAGTACCATTGTCCTGCTCTCTGATAACAATCCAATCAGTTTGCGCTAGATAACCACTTAGTAGATCAGAGACATGCTTCTTCATTGTATCCTTGATAGCATCAATGTCTTTGGCAGTTTGTGTTCTGGTGACAACAACTCTGTTCTCTTCAACAACAGGAGCAGACTCAGAAGAAGTGTAGAACATATTTTCTACTCTGCTACCTTCATATACATAAGGTACAATACCCAGTGCCTTACGTTCTTCATCTGTCCAAGCACGGGTAAAGATTGTCTTAGGATATTGCACATTATTAATTGTCATGGCTTTTGGTTGGTTAATAATCTCTACCAACTGACTGCCCATAATTCTTGCCCACATAGTTTAGTTTCCTTTCTTACATACAAACATCTTCATAACGGATGCTCTGTGATCGTCTGTAGTTGTTAAGTTCATGTGCTTTTTTCTTTTTACTAAATAGTTTTTTAAACATACTTACCTACCATATACAGGAGGTAGTGTACCATTACCTCCTATATCTGCCATTGCTATGTAAATATAAGTTCTGCCAGTAGCGTTAATTACTCCAGAATTTGTTCTGAGCTTGATACCATCAGACAAAAAATCAAAAGCAGGATTGTTTCCGAAGTTTGTACTATGTGCTTCTTCAACAGTAGTATCATTAGCCTCTAATGTACCACCATTTAAACCACCAGCAGTAGTAGTCCCATTATATGTATATCTTGCAGAATCAGCGACAAACCAATCATGTGCAGAATCAGAAACAGTAGTCTCTTTTACCAACCACCAACGAGGTTTAAAACCTAAACTTATGTAAGGTCCAGCAGTAGACGAATTTCCAATGTAGCTGCCTACTTTACACACACCGGGAACTGATCGGAAGGCGAAGAAGATTAAAGTCCCGGAAGATGCATTAACGGAATTATCCGTGCCAACAGTAAACACTGAGGAAGTCGGCGCAGTATCGTTCCAGTAAACCGGGCTGTCGGATGCGGCCAATGTGTTATTTAAGAACAACACATCGGTTTCGGCATCGCTTGCGATACCATTGTGATAAACAGGCCAATTCTCCGCTGTCCCTGTGTTTTTAACAATAATCATTTCTGGTGCGCCACCTAGACCATGCCCGATTGTTGCATTAGCACCTGTGCCAGTGTACGTTCCAATCGAAAAATGACCTGCACCTGCTACGGTAACAGTTGAAGTTATAGAGCCATCTGTGTTTGACGAACCAGTGCCGCCAGCAAGCCAGTTCCACGACACGTAATCTTCTGTGTTAGTATTAACAGCATCTAAATTACCAACTGTAAAACCATCAGTGTCAAATGTAGACAACGATTCGACATTTGTTACTTCGGCATTAAATGAATTAGACGATATATATTTGGTTACGCCTCGCACAACATCAGTCAAAATATGACTGTCCGCTGCATCCCTATTCTTAATCCATACCAAATCTGGCTGAAAACCTGTTCCTGTAACTGCTTTACCACCAGAACCAATTGCAGTGCCATTGCCTGTATAAAGCGTAGCGTTGAAATAATCTATACCTTGATAGTCTGGTGCTGTTAGGTTTGCACTATTAAGTTCGAGAAAATCAGTCGGCAAAGTCTCAAAATGTGTGCGTTGCCCGAACGATACCGTGAGTTGACTTCCGACTGCAAAATGCAAACCCGGCGACATTTCTGACGCGCTAAGAGTATAAGTTGGCGTTGCGCCAGTTGTCGGGTCGCCGCCGCCCAAATACGCAATCCCAGCGCCGTTGTGATTTCGCCCAAGCCACAACTTTCCGGAATCAGCATCGAAAGCGATGATGAAAGTGTCGTTGATGGAGCTGATAACCGTGGAATTTGTTCCGACGCTGTCATGCTCAGATCGAAAAAACGATGCTCCCGGTGCGTCAATTGCGCCCCAGCTATCATTCGTTCTCCCAATTTTTGATGTGCGTGTATGTGCCGGTGTGCAAATACCAAAGCTAAAATCTCCTGCATCAACTCGACCAGAAATTGCCCATTTCCCGGTCGTTGGTATTAGCATCGACGAAAGAATCACATGGTCAGTCGCTGTCGGTTGCCGTGTTGCACCTTCCGAGGTTGTCGTGGAACTGCCTTTGTCCAAAATATTAAGCACGGCGTAATTTAATGACGGTGTACTAATTGACTGATTAGCACTGCTCATACTGTTAGGTGTGAAATCATTAGCGTTAGAGCTAATATCATTCCCCAAATCAGCACTATCTGCAAAGTCAAGACAGAAGCTATTTCCTCCTGCTGTAGTTGCAAGAGCAGCTATGTCTGCGTCAGCCTTTGGAACATACTGAGAACCATTAGTGCCAAATGTAAATGTATCTAGGAAATCTGTAACGGCTACGTCACCATTTTGGATTGATTTTGAATCCAAAAAGACATGTTGTGCCTGATAATTTTTATACTTGGTACTCGTGATACGAGAACCAATATAGTGTCCCGTAGCAGTTCCCGGAAAATCTACATGATTTAAACTTGGGTAATCTGATTGTGCAAAAGATGTAATCTCTTCGCCATTAAAATAAATTTTTATTCTGTTTGATGCAATTGCTTGCGTAGAATCGTAACTCACAAGAAAGTGTTGCCACCCTATATCTCGAAAAACTTGCGTTGGACGCAGCCTAAAATCATAACTTCCACCGCCATTATAGCTGTTAAATTCTACGTCACCACCACCGCTCTGCTGATTATAAAAACTAAGCTCAGTGTATGCGTTTGATGCGCTTGTTCCAGCACTCCAAACTGGGAAAACTGTACCGGAAAAAATTCCCGGTGGTTGTACCCAAACGGCCCAAACGTATCTCTTGCCGGATTGACTGCCGGGGGCAGAGCTAAAGGTTTTTTCTAAATAATCGGCGCTACCGTCTAACCAAACAGAATTACTAATCAGCGTTGGGTCAAATGGTACTGGACCTGTACTCTGTCCACTTGCACCTAGAAGAAGATTATTATTAAATACCATTATTATTCCTTAGTCTTTAATGATTCTGTTAGCATATTAACAAAAGCTTGTTTACCAACTTCTAACTGGTCTACATTAAATCTGGCAGAAGAAAGTTTACGATCTAGGTCAGCAATATGGTTTACATATAGCTGTTGTTCTTCAGTCATGTCTTCGTATTGATATTCTACGTCATCAATAATAATTGGGGTTTTTTCATTTTTTCCCATTATCATTCTCCTTTTGTTTATGTGTTAAGTTAAGCTGCCCAAGGGGTGCCACTACCCTCCGTAGGATTTTGGAGAAGCTGCAACTGAGCAGCTATGTTTGCTTCGATAGAAGCTACTCCTTCTGCGCCGATAGCGTCCTTCGTCCACTGTAGTGCCTGTGCTTCAGTAATGTCAGCATAGGGTGTAAAGTTAGATAGATCGTCAGTTGGAATATTTACTGATCCATAAACTCTAGCCTGATTGCCTTGATCGTCAGCATCAATGCACTGCCAATGAGAATTATTTACTACATCTGTTTCACCGTCTAGTGATATAGCATAATCTAGTTGTACGATTGACCAAGTAATTGCCATTTTATTTATCCTTTAATTTAGCTTACGTTAAGAGTTGCAACAGCATGAATTGCTGTAGTAGTATATACGATATAATCAATTCTGTCAACTGCTCCTGCAGCAGTAGACAATGTAGGTGCAGTACCACCAGCAAATTTCCAATAAGAACCAAAAGACAATGTTCTTGATCCTGTACCGTCCTGCACAACAAAGATACTGCCTGTCTGACCTGCATCAATATTACTTGGATTAGCAAGCGTACGGTTGCCGCCAAGAGTTACAGAGAAGTTCTGATTAGCATCAAAGTCAGGAGTGATGGTTGCACCATCTGTTAGTGTACCAATATCTGCTTTAGCCGCTTTGGTTATGTGAAGTTGTTTTGCAGGCGACGAAGTACCTATACCAACATTGCCTGAAGTGTCCATAGTAATTCTATCAGTCGCACCAGTGCTATCACGAATTACAAAGTCACCTGATGAACCTTTAGATTGAATTAAATGTGTACGAGTACCAGTAGATATAGCAAGTTCAGCAATGTCTGATGCAGTACTTCCAGTTACTTTAGTGCGAGTTTGAAGTGTGCCACTTGCAGCTTGGCTTTCAAATTGGGCTACTGGGGAAGTAGTGCCAATACCAACATTACCCGCGAAGGTGGATGATTGGTCTTGTGCAAATGTGACAATGTTGTTGTCACTTGCGTCACGGATAAACAGCGATCCAGTATTGACATCCAAATAGTTATTGTTTGATGTATGCTGGATTGTCATATCCGTGCTGTTACCGAATATGAGTGTACGGGCGTCTGCTAGCTTCACATTCCCCGCGAAGGTGGCTGATTGGTCAGATGCAAGGGTCAGGGCGGTTGCCCCGTTGGTAATAAAATCTATCGTGTCAGTGGCAGTTGTACCTCTGATCCAAAGTCCGCTATCCCATTCAACCCTACCTGTTGTTGGTAAGTTAAAATTAACTCCGGCGGTGACGTCACCAGCGAAGGTGGCTGCTGTAGATGAAAGCGTGAAATAATCCGCAACTTCATTAACGCCGACATACAGAACGCCATCCGTGAAAGATGTTAATTGCCAGTCTTTGCCAGACGCACCTTGGTTGTTAAGCCGAAGCTTTGGGGTTGTTGCACTTTGGGCCAACACAGAACTTGTTGAAGTTAAGCTATCAACAGTCGTCGCCCCAGCCGAGAGGGTGCCATTAACGTCTAATTTTGCGGAAGGTGACGAAGTACCAATACCGACGTTGCCGCTGCTGTCGATACGCATGTCCTCACCAGAACCATTAGTTCTCAAAACCATATAGTCTGATCCGTGATCATATTGAATCATGCCACGATTTTCATCGTCAGCATCACCAAAATGAAGCGCACTTTGACCTGATGTACCGCCAATTACACTTATAGCAGCAACATCTGATGTTGTTGCATTATGTTGAAATAACGCTACTGTATTTCCAGAAGTTGTTTCTGAAGGAGTTGTTCCTGACCCATTACTTACTTCCAATCGTGCGTAGCTTGGACTTTTTCCAATACCGACATTCTGGCTGCTGTCTAAGGTGAGGGCTATTGTCCCCGCCGATTTCAATACTATCTGACTAGCGTTTGTCGGGTGGCTTTCACCGTAGAAGATTGCGGCACCACCTGCGCCAGTCGTTGAACCACCAGCAATTTGCAGGAAAGATGTCGCCGCGCCATCTTTATAGATGTTGCTGATATTGTTCAGGGTGAGATTACCAGAGGCGTCATACGCAAATCGTGTGACAGAGCCGCTATTAGATTTGAACGTGGAGGCGTCATTCAGCGTCGTCGCACCAGCCGTTAGATCACCACCAATACTGACATTTCCACCAACATTAAGTGTACCGCCAATTGATGCAGATGTAATAACTGTTAGTGTATTAAATGTTCCACTATCAGCAGATACGTTACCTTCAATAACTGCATTGATACTTGTAATAGCTGCTGCATTGATACTTGTAAGTGCTGATACGTTTGCTACTACAACATTGATGCTTGTAATTGAATCAAGATTTGTTTGTGTTAGTACAGATACTGCAGCAAGTTCAGCACTTGTTGCAAAGTCAAGATTATCAACTACAGTATTAATGCTTGTAATAGCTGCAGCATTAACTGAAGTAAGTGCTGAAACATTTGCAACTACAGTATTAATACTGGTAATTGAATCAAGATTTGTCTGTGTTAATGCTGATACTGCAGCAAGTTCAGCACTTGTTGCAAAGTCAAGATTATCAACTACAGTATTAATGCTTGTAATAGCTGCAGCATTAACTGAAGTAAGTGCTGAAACATTTGCAACTACAGTATTAATACTGGTAATTGAATCAAGATTTGTCTGTGTTAATGCTGATACTGCAGCAACATCATTTACTGTTGCAGCAGTAACACCAGAGATAAGCAGATCACCTGTTACTGCAAGAGCAGTACTAACTGAAACTGTACCAAAGTTTTGGTCTGCAGAAACAAGGATTGTACCACTTACAGGTATTGAACTTGATACTGCACCATCAACTGTAATCTTAATACCAGTACCTGCTTCAATAAATTTAACAGTACCACCTTCGGCAGATGGAACATTTATCAGACCTGAACCATCACCTACAAAGAATGCTGCGCTAACAATACTATTAAATGTAGCAATAGAAGCAGATACTTTAGCAACATTAATTGTTGTATCTTCTAAACTTACAGCAATAGTTGGATTGCCCTCAGTACCATCACCATTAGTGATTGCAATGCCTGCACCAGCAGTTAAAGTTCTACCGTTTACTTCTCCACCGCTTACAGCAACAAGACCTACAACACCAGTAAGATCAGCTAGATTATTTAGTGTAGATGCATTAGCAGTAAGAGTTACACCATTAAGCTGAAATGTTCCATTAATGTTAACAGTAGAATTACTAAGCTGCAGTCCTGAGTTTGTACCTGATCCGTCTTGAACAGTCTGTACTGTTCCAGTAAGTCCAGTATTATTACTTCCTACTTGGAGAAGCTGCTTATAACTATTTGCAATTGTTGATCCAGTAAGTGTTGCCATTATATCATATTCCAATCAGTGTCATAATTTTCCCAAGTATTAGTAGCATTATTCCATACTAGATTTCGATCATTATTCAATGGTGGGCGTGGATTACGAATACTCTCGTCATCTCGTACATTAGCAGTCCTATTCTGCGGATGATTCTTTAGATCATATGCTCCATCATAATCTGTAGGGCATACAAGCATACCATAACTATTCATCTTCAATACCCTATGAGGATACTGAAAACCACAAGTGTCACATATTGCTAATGCTCGCTTGTTGCTTGCCATAATTATACTTTATTTAATCGTGGTAGAAAATAGGCACTTGCTCTTTCTCTGTCTTCGTCCATTGCTCTTGAAAGTCTTTCTTCGTATTCCATCTTTAAAAACTGAATACGTGAACCATCTACACCGGGTCGCTTCATTGACATAAAGTATGATAGACCTGCTGTAAGGCAGGGAAGAAAACGTCTCGATACATCAGCAATTTGTACAGCAGACTTATTAACATCTTGTGTATACTTTATCTGTTCTAGTTTAAGAGTATCTGTTGTATTTTCTGGTACAGGCCAGAGGTAAAGAGTAGGGTTAGCGCGATCACGGCGAATAGCATACTGTGTAGGTCTTCCCTTTTGACTCTTTCGAGGTATCTTGAGATACTCTTCCATGCTAATTCTTTCAAGTTGTAAATCAGTATTATCTCTACTTAATACTGCCTCTGTAATATCTATTGTGCTAGAGGTAAGAGCATAAGCTGTAACGCTAGTAGAAACTGAAACTACTGTAGTACCAGCAGTCCATAGAAGGATTCCTCGATTCTGCCAATCCTGTAAAAGAAGATTAATTGAACGACGAGCAGACTTAGGTTCATGTCCTAATGTCTGTTCACCACCAATCATTTCCATTGCTTCTTGAATAACTTCATCAATATCCATTGAGAAGTTATATGTGCCGCTGGTACTCATTAGAGTTATCCTTAGTCGTTATACTCTACAATCTTACCCGGTTCATAATCTACAACAACATCTTGTTCTGCACCTTTAACCTGTGGACCTTTACGTGCAGCACCAAAACCCTGACCTGTAGGTTTACCAGTCATCTTTAAAACGTCCTCTTGTGTACGAGGATTTTTAATCCAATTATACGTATACTCTTTTACTGCCATTTTTAATTCTCCTGTTAACTTTACGTTTAGTTTTTCTTTTCTTACTAGGTACTTTAGTAATCTGTTGTGGTATACTTGATCTACCTATAGCCATCTAACACTTCCATCTCTTACGTGCTTGGCGTAATCTTGAATTAGGATTTTTAGCAGCTTTGGGAAACTGTTTCATTTGTCCTGCACTACGTGCACAGTAACTCTTTCTGCGTGCTGCTCGTTTACCTGTAGGATTAGATTCAGTTACAGCAGTCTGTAATTTACTACCGGGATTTTCTCTGCGGTACTTAGCTACACCCTTTTCAGTCATGCCTGCTCCTTGTTTGGTAGGACGCTTCTGTCCACCGCCAATAGTATGACCCTTCATTCCCTTACCAGTAGACTTACGTTTCTTTTTTACAGCCATTACTTTTTCCCACGTGTTTTAGTGCTAGTTTTAAAAGTACGAACCATAGTAGGCTTACCACCTACACCTTGCTTAACTGCTCGCTTACGTTTTACTGCAGATGATTTCTGCCCTGCTGTCATACTCTTTGCTTTTGCAAGTGGCACACACTTAGGATATTTACGCTTTGTATTCTTGGTTGACTTTCTTCCACAGGGTTGATACTTTCCGTCCTTCTTTGGTGCACCAATATCAACCCACTTCTCGTCTACCCATTTGCGTAAACCACCACCTGCTTTCTTCTTTACAACTTTTTTCTTTTTATTTCCACCCGGCTTTACCTTGCCACTACAAACAGCAGACGCATACATATTTGCATAAGCTGATGGATATACATCAAACTTACGCTTTGCTGCAGCTTTACCCTTTGGACATAGTTTAGCCACGTTTCCTTTTTTCCTTACTCTTTCCTGCCTGACTTAATGCAATTGCCACCGCTTGCTTCTGAGGATACTTTTCCTTTTTCAGCTTACGAATGTTTGCACTAACTGTCTTTTGGCTTGAACCTTTTTTAAGAGGCATTACATGTACAGTCTATTCTGACAACCGCCCTTGCTTTTTTTACTTTTACTCTTTGATGATTTGGATGACTTAGACATTTTACCCATAGCCATTTCCTGTTGCTGAGTGATAGCACCGCCATCTTTGTACTTCTTAACTTTACCAACACCCATCATTTTCTTTTTACCATACATTGTAGTTTTCCTTTCTTAATTAGTATTAGGTATTAAGTTGTTGTCTGCACCTGCAGGACTTGCAGGAGTTTGCATATCATCGCGTCTTGTTCTACGTGCCTGATTGCGCTGTAGTTCAAGAACTTGACCATACTTCTGTTCATACAACTGAGCAGCAGGCCAATCCTTTTGGAATAACATTGCTTCAATCATTGATGCATTGAACAGTAAATCATAACAGTAGTCAGAAAAATAGTTTGTCGGTGTAGCAGAAGTAAGAGTAGTGGGTCTGCTCACATGTACTATCTGTCCACTGTACGTAGAAGCAGGTGTAGGTGCAATTAATACTGTACTATTGTTACGAGGAGAATAATATCGTGGCTCTGCAGTTGAAGCTGAAACAGGCCAGTAGTCATTTAGATATTCATCTGTTCTTTGAAGCAGATTAATTTTTGTAGCATTACTTGAAATATTAATATTTTTTATAACACGTGTACCTGTAGGAAGAGTAACAATATTATTACCCAGACTTACAGCAACAGAAGTGTACGTTACCAAACCATAGTCATCTAGGTCTTTGGTAAGTCTTTCTTCTGCACGATTGACCATATTAGGTACATAGTTTAAAAACTCTGTACCGTCATTCTCACATGCATTAATAATATCATTTACAAGATATGTGTAATTAGCCATAGAATACTGCTACCGTAGAAGCGGAAGTAGGAGCAGAAACTTTTATTGGACCATTCATACGAATGCCAAATTCAGGAACATACACTTCATTTACATCATTGTTTGTTGTATTTACAAACTTAATATTGTTGCCCTTGAGTGTTCCGTGCTCATCTGTAGATGTACCTGTAATTAAAAAAGTACCTACACCTGAAGAATGAATAGCACGAACACGTGTATCAGCAACTGTAACGCTTGAAGCAACATCCACAACTGCACCACTGCCTGTTACAAAACCCTGTCGAATGTTGGTTGGCATTTATTTTTTCCTTTAGACATATAATAAAACTAGGTTTATTATACTTCATAAAACCTAAATACAAAAGAAAGAAGGGCAGGGAAAAAATAATTTAGTTTTCTTTCCCTACCCTTTACTTTCTTTAGTTTATTATGGTACTATTAGGAAGAACCTGAAGCACCATAAAAACCACGCCAGTCGGACCAGCCAAAGCTGTAACGCTCACGTGCCTTGAACCGAAGATTACCTGTATCAAAGTCAGGTTCCATCTTGGTCTGTAGTGGTGCGCGAACAAACATCTTTGTACCATTTGGTGCGTCTGTCTTTAAGAACCAAGCATTTGTATCAGTGAAACGATGGTTTACAAAGAAACCACCAGGAACTAGACCCTGATTACGAATGCTGTTAATGTCATTGACATTAGTAACACCAGTTGTGCTGTTAGTAGCAGTGGTGGTGCTTAATGTGCTGTTTAGAATCTGATCTGCAGTAAAGGCAAGATCAGGTGGAATGTGAAGAGACTCTGCACGAATACCGATTAGAATACCACGATCATCCTGTGCTTTGGAGATAGTGATAAGAGCAGATTCGAGAGATGCTTCTGAAAGATCGGTAGCGTCAAGATCATTGTCTTGAACACCACCATCAATGACTGGATGGTTGTCACTGAATAGTGGCTGACCATCACCACCAAGATAAGCATTGCTAAAGCCGTTATTGAAAACGTCTGCAGCTTTTACCTGCTTGGTGTTTGCCATTGAACGAGCAAGACCACGTGCACGTAGTTTGGCAAATGTGTCATAGAGGTTGTCTTCCATTGCCTCTTCTGTAATTGAGAAGGCTAGACTGATTGTCTCGTGTGTGTAACGAGCAGTGTAGCTTTCTTGTGCGTCATCATACTGGACAGCAGCACCTTCACTCTTAACAGGTGCAGAACCAAATCCAGTAAATAGAACTTCTTCCTCAAATGCACGATCTGAATTTTCAATATCGAATAGAGGTGCATGTTCATTATCAACATCACCATACTCAAGACCGAAAACGGCATTTAGACCGGGAAGAAGCTCTTTAGCAATACTAGCGCGATTAATAGCCATTATTAATTACTCCTTTCCCTTACTTAGTTTACTGAAGCATCAGCAGAGATATATGCATCCACATGCTTCAAGATACGAACTTCCAGCTTGGGGAAGGCACGCTCTGTATTAACAGCAATGTCGTTACCCGGTACATCAAGAACTGCAATTGGACGAAGCATTGCATTTCCTGTTGTACGAGTGCTGGCTTTAATTCCAAACCCTGACTTGCCAGTAAAGGTAGAACCTGCACCAAGTGTAACATTAAAGTTTTGTGAATTGATATCTCCAGCAGAAACTGTTGCGTCTGCCTGAACAATAAATGTTGCCTGTGGATTATCAACAACAGCAGCATATGCTTCTGTTACTGAAGTATTAGCTGGCCAGTAAGTTGACCAGCTTGGTTCACCATTAGCAACATAACGACAACCCATGAAAACACCCATGGCTTTCTGAGTTGTAGTAGTTAGAACTTCAATATTCCCAGCATTGTTAACGACGATATCACCAGTAAAAATGTTAGTGTCATAGGCACTCGCAATTGGATAGTCATTTGTGGCTTTGCTGTTTGGTGCACCACCACGAATGCGGGAAGGAGTAAGTCCATTTAGTGTCTTAGTAGTAGTCATAACACTATGTTCCTTTCCTTGTTAAATACATTGACAAACAGGAAAACAAACTAATCTTGAAAAGACGCTCGCCGTCCTGTTGTAATTTTTGATCGACTAGAGTTAGAGATAGGCATACGAGAATCAGAGCTGTTCATTAGCTGCATGTTAACAGCTTGTACTGCCTCTCTACTCTTGTTTTCATAAAACTCTTGACGAGATTCAGCTAGGTCAGTAGGCATTTTGCCTAAAGCCAAGTCTCCACGACAGACCGCTCCTGCATATCGTCCTTCTTCCCTCACGACGGAAGATATAAGCATTTCAGGAACTTCTTCCTGACTGACTAATTCCCAACCTTCGGCTAAACGCTTGCCAATGTTTTGAATGTCGTCTTGTCCCTTCAAAGTAATTCGCAGCCAGCGAAGAGACATTCCTTCACTCTTAAAACGGTTGCGAACTGTGTCAGGAATATTTAACCAATTTGGTTCTTCAAAAACTCTACGAGTTTTATTTTCCCTCATGCTTGATTCTCGTGATGTTGTGTTTCGTGTCATTGTATTTGTCCTTCCTTATCCACGCTTAACTATAAACACTGGTGTATTCGCCATCAGCCTGTTCGACCTTTAGCTTTTCAGCAGCGTACTTTTCAAGTGGTATACCCCATTTATTTGCCAACCTTACATCTTCTTGAGTAAGTTTGACTTTATTGCTACTCTGAGAAGTTTTTGGTGTGCGTGACGCACCCGCTACCACTTGAGCAGAACTTGTAGTCGTGTCCTGCAAACGAGGTGTTTCAGGTTCAGAGTTAATATCCTGAAACTTGTGAGGATAACGCTGACGTAAACGATTGTCAACTTCCTCGTAAAAATCATCATCTGAAGGATCATAACCTTCACCCTTCAGTTCTTGGTCAATAGTAAGAGCAGCGGCAGTCATAATCTGATCCTGACCAAACCATGAATTTTTAGTTGCCCATTCTACTGCCTTTGGATCGTACTCTTGAGTCTGTTGTTGCTGTTGTGCAACTTGTGCTGCTTGCTGCCCATTTGACTCTAAAGCACGATTGTATTCTTCCCAAGCTGCCTTCTGCTGTTCAACACGATTTTTTTCTGCATAGGCTTTGCTCATGCTTTCTTGTGCTGTCAGCATTCCGTCAGTATCACCTGACTCAACGGCTTGCTTATATAACTGTTTAGCTGCTTCAATGTTTGACTCTAATTGACTCTCAGTACTGTCAATAGAATTTTTTAAACTTGAAGAAAGCTGTGTATCTCTTTCCTGTACAGCCGAACGTAGATTATTAATTTCACTACGTAGCTGTTGTAATTCTTCATCGCGTTCTTTACGCTGACGAATTAACTGTCTAATTCTTTTCTCTGCACCCTTGGTCTGAATACCATCTAGTTCTTCAGGTTGTTCTTCTTCTTTTTCTTGCTTCTTCTCAACCTTCTTAACTTCTGGTGCAGCTTCTAATTCTTCTTCAACTTCAAACTCAACTTTAGGAGTTTTGTCCTCATCTGAATTTACGTCAACTGTTGACCATTCTTCACTCATTGATATATTTCCTTTTTCTCTTACCCGTTAGCAGCGAATCTAACGTATTGGTTTAATCTACCCGCTGTATTAGTATATTACAATAAATTATTATAAGATACAAATTTAATTTGAAAGATGATATGTAGGATCAAGTAGACTTGGTTTTTCAACTTTCATAATTACTTGATCATCAAAGATAAGAAGTAGCTTCATACCCTTGTACATAAACTTCTGTCCTGAATACTTTGCGTAACAAATATAGTCACCTACTTCACACCATGCTCCGTTAGGAAACTTGTCTTCGTCTTTGTAAGCTAAGTCACCTTTCTTTAAAACTTTAGCAACGGTAGTGAGGTAAGCTACATCGTCCTTTACTTTATCAGGTAGAATAATACCACCTTTTGTCTTCTGCTTTACTGCTACTGGAAGAACCAGTAGATGAAAGCCGGGAATGCTTGGCAAACTTTTAAGGTCTACCTTTACTGCACTCTCGTCTGTTACCCAATCAGCAGCATCAACTGCCTTATCCATTCGTACTGCTTGCATCTAGTCCATATCCTCCTCTTCATAGATACGTTGTTTTACAATGTGCTTGAGGCATTCAGTTGCCCATTCCACACCTTCAATCACACCCACTGCGTGACGATATTCATCGTAACTTGAAGCGTTACCATATGCAAGAGAATTTTTTAAGTCTAGTATTTTTTCTTCGTACTTTAAATTCAACTCATCCCAAAAGTTCAAAACCTATTATCCCCTACGTGCCTGTCCAATAAAGTTAGTTAACATGTCTGCTGCTTTCAGTGCCTTGTCCTTGTCAATGCTTGCTTCTGTCTTGGCAAGATCAATAAGAGCATCCAAAGCTGCAATTGCTTTCTTTGCATTACGATCCAGTTCTTTTTCTTCTTTTGCACTAGAAAGGTTAGCACCTTCTTTGAACATATTCAACTGAATTTCCATTTCCTTTAGATCAAGTTCACGGTTCTTATTAGCAGCAGTAGCAGCTTCCTTTGCCATCTGTGTTTGAACTTTCTGTTGCTCAACACCCAGACGCTGCTGTTCAATCTGAACCATCTGTGCTTCAGGTGTAGCTGCCATTTGCATCTGTGCTGCAGCTTGATTTGCCTGTGCCACCTGTTGTGCAGCAGCGGCAATAACCTGTTCCATAAGACGTGGGTCTTGTACGTCCACACCTGCAGCAGCAGCTTCAGGTCCGTACTGTGCAATCATTTCTTTTGACACACCACTAATCTGTTCCTGATACTTCATTATCATATGTTCCTGAATGTTTGCTTGCAGTACAGGAACAATACGCTGCATCATAGGATTAGCACCATTCATCGGGTCTTGAATGTACATGGTCTTTACCTGAATATGTGCGTCATGGTTCTGACCCATGAATGCCTGAATTGGCATACCTTTAACTGCAGCCTGAATATCACTGACAGGATCAAGAGGCATTGGTGAAGGCTTTTCAGGCATGATCTTGTCCAGATTAGGAATGTTTGCTGCCTGAAGAATTGTCTTGTTAAGTTCTTCCACATTGAACATACCGGGAGGTGCTGACTGAGACAACTGCAGTGCAAGCTGTGCCATCATCATACGGTGTGCAGAGGAAGGAATATTAGGATCAGATACAGGAATAATATCAATCCTGCCATCAAAGTCATTACGATAGATATTAAGTGTACCGTTTGGAATATCTACCATTGATTCTTCAGGTAGATATTCATAGTTAATTCTACTTAGTAATTTAAATTCGTCATGTTGTGACTTATGTAGTCGTTTGTGAATTGCACTAAAGAATTTGCTGCTTGCTTCCAACAGTGCCATTGTTGTGCCAACAGGACCGTAACTTGCTGCATCTGAAATAACCTGTTCGGTTGTGTCGGCAAACTTCTGTGCAGTAGCAGTAACAAAGTTAAGCATCTGAAACAAAGTCTGTGAAGGTTCTTTGTATGGCAGATTGATGATCATCTTGGACAGATCATTACCTGTAGCTTCAACTTCTCTAAACTCACCGGGAGCAATAGGATCATTGTCACCTACAATACGTAAACCCTTCGCCTTAAAGCCGCCGGGTAGGTTTGCAAACTGACCTGCATCAACCAAGCTACGCATTGCTGCAGTTGCAGTCATGGTAAGATTACCAAGGAAATGAATCAATCCTAGACCATAAAAACCAAAACCGGGAACAAAACGATAATGAGTAAAGAAGATTTTCTTTTCTCTGCGCCGATCATCTTTATTGTAGTTTCTGCGAATAGACAAAACCTTACGGCTCTGTTCTTCAATGGTAACAATATAGGGAAGAGACAAACCATCATCGTCTGCAAACTTACCGGGCAGATCAAGATAGCAGTGCTGCTCAAGAAGAACGTACTGTGGATCGTGACTACCAGAAGGAGACAGACCCATAATTGTATCCATCTTCTGACTGATAGGAGCAAACTCTGGTGTACTTGCTTCAGGTAGGTCTATGTCTGCGTACATTCCTGCTGCCATGTCTCGCTGCATCTCTACTGGTGAGCGATAGATAACATGCGTGTAGCGATCTGCTCTGCGTAGATCGGTAGCATAATAAGACACATAGAACTGGTCAATAGGAACAAACTCTGATACAGGTCGGTTTAAACTGCTGTCAAAGTAAATCTTTTTAAATGCTGATCCAATAAGCGGCAGGTGAAAGAGCATACGCTCAAACTCGTCAAAGTACTCAGGCATTTGTTCAGTGATCTGATAGTTCATAAAGTCTTTGACTCTATGGCTTTGCTTTTCTTTTTCTTCTGATACTTCACCAATGATCTGGGACTTTACTGGTCCACTGGCAGGAAACAATTCCTGTGTTGCCTTTGACTGAAACTTAACTGCTGACTCAATAAGGATTGGATGAACTGCAGTACATGCACCTTCAAATGGTTCTGATGCTTCTTCCAGCTTTAGACCTAACAGATCAAAGCCACGTTCAAACATACTTTCCCATTCTGCTCGACTGTCCTTGTCTGCAGTAAAGTTGTCATGTACTTGAATGGCAATGTCTTCAAGAGTTTCTTCGTCCAGATCGTCTACCAAGTTTCTAAAAAACTCTTCGTCCTTTTCTTCGATCTGTTCGTCAGACAAGCCTTCATCTAAATTACTCTTAAACTCTACTACAATACCACCATCACTAGGATCGTATTCCATGCTTGCATTTGAATCTTCACTCTCAGTTTGAATCTCTACGACTGAAAGTTCTACTGAAGGAATAGGATCAAAAGGATTGCGTTCAGTTGCCATGTTCTATATTGCCTTTGCTGTATAGTTGTAAGGATTACGTTCTACCACAGAACCACCTTTCTTATATCCCATCCAATTACGCATTTGTTTTAAAGTGGGATTTTTAAAAGTTTTTTGTTCTACCTTGGTTTTTGTTCCGCCTAAAGGGGTATAAGCAATAATCCTATCATCTTCTACTTTATATGTAAAGTCTTTGTTTTTACTGTCTGCTCGTAATAAACTATAACCATGGTCTTCTAAAAATTGTATTTGTTTTTTAAAATTTAATCTACTACTTAGATTAACATCAGGATAATCTCTCGTAGTCTCCTCTTTATTAATACGATTACTTGCCTTACTTGCTTTACTTGCTGCTCTACCTCCCGGTATATTTTCTGCGCCAACAAGAGCAGTTGCTAAAACTCCTGCAAGCATAGCTTCAGCATCACCTTCTGATACTCCTGTTTGTAAATCTTTTCCTGCAGAAGACAAAGCAGCAGGTACATCTCGTAAATCAAATAAACTTAAAAGTCCTTCTAAAGGAGCAGCGGCAGGACCAAGAGCAGCACGTGCAGCTTTATCTCCCTTAGAGAAAACATTTGATAACATTTCTTTAAGACCTTCCAAACCTTCCTTTGGTGCTTGAATCTTTACAGATGGTACATTACTACCACCTATAGGAAGGTTTTTAGGTGTTTGTCTTTGTTCTGCCATTTAATCTATACCTTATGTGTGATAAACAAAAATATAATCTGCTACTGTTTTACCTACGCAGTCCATACCCAGATCAGCAACAAGGTAGTCTGCTATTTCCTGTTGTGTAGTACCAAATCGTTCACACGTATTTTTAATTTCAATATTGATTACAGGTTTTGTACGTTTGATTGTTTCACTTGCTCCCTTGAGAAACTGTAATTCAAAACCTTCAACGTCCACTTTAATGTAATCAATCTTTTCAAAGTCAAAAGAGTCAAGTGTCTTTAGTACTGCCTTGTACTCTCCCTGTTCTACATTCGTAGTGATTGAAGCAGTACCGCTGTTACCTTCCGCAGCGTACTCCAGTGCAATCTCTACGTCATTCTCTGCTCCCAGTGCATAAGGTAGTATTTCAAATCTATCACTAGGAAAACCTGACAGATTACGTGTAAGACATTCTCTGTGTATTTCAATTGGTTCAAAACAATAAACCTTATTGAACTTGTTACACAAGTCTACTGCCCATGTACCTACATGACTGCCTACATCCAATGCAACATCAAAGTCATCTACAAACTGTAAACTTCTTATTCTGTGTGGCTTTTGATACTCTTCTCCTGAAAAGTGATCATCGTTGACAGGAAAGTAAAAGTCCTGCCTCTTTTCTAAAACGTGTTCTTGCATATATTAAAAACCGCGAAGTGCCGCTCCTGCTCCCTTACCATTAAATCCTTTACGCTTTTTAGCCTTAGCTACCTTACCACCTTTTTTTAAACCACCAGTAGTTTTTGTTGTTGTGGTGCTAACACCCAAACCTTTTGTTCCTGTCATCTGTTCATCTTCAGCAGTCTTAGGAGCAGGAACTACTTCTTCATTCTTATCGTCATCACCCTCACTAAGAAGTAAACCTAGTGGACTTAGACCTTTAATTCCTTTTCTTCCTACTACTGCAGGAATTAAACCCATAAAATCTGTAGCTTTTAAGCCCATTGTCTTATTTTCCCTGTAAAGCAAATGTGATAAAAAATACTATAGCATTAAACTCTCCAATATGCAACACGTTTCTGCCTGCGTGGATTAACATCGTCCTCCCAGTCCGGGTCTTCAGGATGTTCCAAGCGCCAACTGTCCTTGACATAATGTATTGCCATGGTCATTGCGTCCACCTGATCATCATGTCTGCCATAGGGAAACAGTATCATTTCCTCGTACAATTCTCTTGCCCATTCCTTTCCCTTTGGTAACCACACTCTTCCTGCTTCCAACAAGGGAGAAGCAGTAAATACTCTTGACACTTTGTCCTTGTCAGGCATGTACTCCAAGACAGGAAGACCACTTCTTCTCATGTCCTGTATT
>Ga0208917_1000440_pt1 | contig 21332 bp, 21 predicted proteins | sample DEB08_DNA_10_FD_185500 | JGI IMG/M metagenome (GOLD analysis project Ga0208917, IMG submission 185500) | Aqueous microbial communities from the Delaware River and Bay under freshwater to marine salinity gradient to study organic matter... | ecosystem: Environmental > Aquatic > Marine > Coastal ...
TTCTTTTCTAACTTTTTGTTCTGCCATTTATATAACTTTTTTACAAAATAAAACGGACATCACTCAAAGTAACATCCGTTTATAAATATAGAGTTAAATTTAATTAAGATAAGTTATCTAAACCTTCTTTAAAATCTCCAATCAAATTTCCCAATTCTCTTTGAGTTTTTGGGTCAAGTTTTTTGATGTCTTTGATGTGTTGTTTGATTACCTTTGAAACATCGACTGAAAAGTTTTGTAAAATTTGCATCTTATCCATTACTTTACCTTACCCTTTTCAATATCTCTTTCTAATTCTTTACCGGCACCAAGTACATAATTCATTGCAGTTTTCATATCAACATTCATATACTTCATAATCTTCTTAACTGCCATCAAAACGATTCTCTTTTCTTCAGTAGAGTAACCCTCTTTCAAAATATCAGTTAGCTTCATTGACTTGGATTCGGTTACTGATTCTTCGGTGAAGTCTTTTGCGTTTTCTTTATCTTCATCATCAACTGAAGTTACCTTGTATTTTTTACCATCAACTTCAAATTCACTATCACCAGCAGCGATTGCTTTTGCTCTTGCGGCACCAAACTCGTTACCCTCTTCCATATCAGCTTCTTTTTCTTCAGCTTCTTTGATTTCGTAGTATTTACCAAGAACTTCACCCATCTCATCGTAACAAGACTCAAGTCTTTGTTGTAGAACATTTACTTCTTTGATGGTATTTGAGAATACTTTGAATGACTCGTTCATAGACTTCATATGTCTATTAACAGTCACCTTATCAAACCAATCACCTGTTTCTTCAAGAGTTACTTTTTGTGCAGTTTCTACGATACCTTTAATCGATTCGTATACTTCAGCCAAGTTTCCTGTACGATAGATTGATTCACCAAATCTTTTGTATTGAGATACGGCTTCAAGGAATGCACGTTTTTCTTCGTTAGTCATTCCCTTTTCTTCCTCTTCACCAACATTCATTCTTTTATAATCTAAATGTTGAGATTCTTTAAGTAAGCTTTTCAATTTCATTATTTTACTCCGAAATCACATTCACAATAGCCACTAACTTCACAAATGATTTCTCTCATAAGGTTGTTAGCTTTCTTGTATTTATAAGTATTGTTTTTAATGGTAACCGACTCATTGATTACACCTTCGTTTTTTGGAGACATAAATGCACCATGAGTTGATGGATTAGATACAAAATCCCAACAAATCAAATCAAAGTCGTTTTCAACTGCAACAGTATCCTCACCGATTTGTTTTACTGAACCCATACCTCTTGATGAGATACCAACAGTACAACCCGCTTTAATGAGTTCTTTAAGAATGTTACCCGTAGGTGTGTTGAGAATTTCAACTGTACCTACTACATCATCATCCTTCCAATAAACATCACGAACGATGTGTGATGTGTTCTTTAATTCTACAACGGCAGATTCAGGATGGTCGAGTTCTCCGTAAGCACGATTCTCTTTAATTTCACGACCCTTGTATTTCTGAACTTCTCTTTCAAGAATGTTTTTTGGGTACACTCTACCATTCTGGTTTTTAGCGTTTGCTCTCTGCAATACACCATTAACCAAGAAACGACCGTGTTTTTCTTGAGCCTCTTGTAACATTGTAGGTGTTACATCAAATATCATTGTATCTACAAGAAGTTGTTTCATTAGTTCTCCCAAACCTTTTTCTTTCTATATAAATCAAAGAAGACCCGTGCTAATTCTCTACGAATCATCAAACGGATTTCCTCAAGGTCTTGAACCTCAAGTTCTTCATTCAATTTATTTTTATTACAACCACACGACATATTACGCACTCAATTCTTTTAGTTTATGAGCAACTTTTAACATTCTTTCAGAAATCTTTCCAAATCTCTTTTGTGTGGATTTCCAATACTGACCATTGTGTACACCTGTTTCGTTTTTCAACTTTGTGTTCTGATTAACAATCTTCTCGACCTCATACATCAATCTATTGATTTCTTTAATTGAGTTGTTAACCTTTTGGTGTGATTTCATAGAGTCATCGTTTTTATAATCACGATAAGTTGCTTCAATTAGTTTTTCAAGTTTGTCTTCTAATTTCTTCATACTCTTTGACTCCGTATTCATTTTGGTCTTCTTGGCTTTTTTGTAACCTAAAACTTCAATATGTTCATCATCTAAATCTTCTTCACTTTTCGCAAAAGCGTGTGGGGTTTTAGGTGGGCCAGCACCCCCATCCATATTACCGGTTACATTGGCCTCTTCTAATTCTTCATCTTGAAGAGTGTCTTTGTCTTCCAACTCTTCAAACTTTGCTTCCAATTGTTCTAACAAAAATTTAGACATTTGAAACTCTCCTTAACTCTTGTAAAAGTTCATGATATCTCAAAAGTGAAAGAATTTGGTTTTCGTTGATAACTTTGGAATTAGTAATATTATCAATAAGGTTTACAGTTTCAGTTAATTTGATTTTAGCAACCTTATCTGAAATCTCCACTTTTGCAAATTCAGCTTTTAATCTTTTTACTTCAGCAACAACAAATCCTCTCAACTTACCTGAATTGTCAACATTGTTGATATAGGTACGGAGAACTTTCTTTTGTGTTTCTGAAAGGTTGGTGTATTTGGAATTAAATGAATCTACCAAGAATTTGTAAGCCAACATACGAACCTCTTTAGGTTGTGATGTGTATTCTTTGTCAGTAGACTCGGTAACGATTTCTACATCGTTTTTAGTAATAGTTTCAAGAATAGCATTTTTACAAGTTACATACTCTTTTGGAGAAGTTGATTGATTATATTCAAATAATTTAAATACAGATGCCATCTCACGGTAGTTATTTACACGATACTTAAAGAAGTCTTCCATCACAAAAGATTCTTTGATTGACTTAATCAAGTTATACTTTTGTCTACGGAGAATTGATTCATTTAAGTTAGCTCTATCTTGTAGGATGATATTAACATACTCTTGGGCCTTGTATTGTGAATCAAAGTTCTCTTTAGTAAGAGCTTGATACAATTTCAATTCCTTGTTGAGTTCCGTTCCTCTTTTAAAATGCTTTTTAATAATTTCAAGGGCAAGAGAATCCTTGTTCGCTAATGTATCTGAAGCGATTTGTCTTACGAGTAATTCAAATAAAATACCCGTATTCTTGAATTTACTATGTTTAAGTTTACTCATCTTAAACCTTATCTATTACTATTCCAATTAATAAATATACAAAAACTCATCAAATCGTGTCTTGAAGAAGATTTGATTCATCTAAAAGACCACTTTCTTTCTTAACATCTTCACCTAAAGATTCTTGTAAAATTTGATGTGACTTTACTTTTACCTTTTTCAAAGATGTTCTCAATGCCTCTTTTTGTTCATATGCAAGAGGTGAGTTTTTGTATTTGTGGTATGTTGCCGCTGGTTTAATATCAGTTTGTTGACCTAGTGGGTCTCTACCAAATGTACTATCATCGGTTTTATAAGTTCCGGCAGTTTCTGGTCTACCAGCTCCTTCAAATCCACCTTGAGGTGAACCACCTTGATTTTCCTCACCCGCTTCTTCACCATCTTGTAGGTTTAATGCAGCAAGGTCGTGTGGTGTACCAAATGATTGGCCGGTCTTAACTGGGTCATTACCTTCATCTTCGATTTGTGTGTGTCTAAATCCAAGTTTAAGGTCGTTAATAACTTTAGCTTGTTCAGCCTTCCATTCATCATCGGACATATTCATAATGTTTTTATACATCCATTCTTGAGAAACCATTTTAAGGTCTTTCATATCTCTGACAAGATTTACTTTTTCAGACCATAAAGATGCCTTTTCTTGTTCGTAAATAATAGATGGGTTGGTTAATTCCAACTCAAAGTTTACAAGGTCTTCGTTTTCGTAACCTTGTGAGTATAAGTGAACAATTGCAATTTTAGTCAACTCGGAAAGAACAATTTTTTGAATTCTCTCAACCGAACGTGCGAATCTGATATCTTCTTGTGCTAATGTAGCTTTACCTTCAACGGCCTCATCATATCCAATAAATGCTTTTGGAACTTTGAGTGCTGCCATCATTCTATTTCTCAAGTATTCGATATCATCGATACCACCAAATTCCATTCCGCTTAATGACTCAATCTCCGTACCACTTTGACCGCCACGAACTGGAAGATAGTAATCATCCAACATATTCATCAAGTTAAACTTGAGGTTGTAGTCACCTGTGGTTTGGTCGAGATATGGAATTTTTTTCATTTGGTCGATGATACTTCTCATATGGTTATCAACCTCATTTGGAGGAATATTACCCACATCAATCTTAAAGATTCTTCTTTCTGGTGCTCTCATAATTCTATGAATCATCATTGCATCTTCCATAAGAGTCAATTGTTTCCAAGTCTTTCTTGCACCCTCTAAAAGAGAACGACCATAAGGTAGGAAGTTTGTATCTGCCATCAAACGGAAATGTGCAATTTGATAGAACTCAAAAACTTCTGCATTCTTGTTTACACTTGCTCCGTGAGCAGCACCCATAGAACCTAATTTGAATCTTACTTCATATGGGTTTTCAGGATTAAAACCCTCTTCACGTTCTACCTCATATGCTGACATTGGTGATACATTTACAATACCAACACCTTCTTCGATATCAAGGTGAAGGAAGTAATCACCATACTTGTTCATACCACGAATCCAAGCCCATAGATTGAACTCAATGTTTAGAACATCGTAAAATAAGTTGTGAAGGATTTTCTTTACATTTTCATCTTGAGTTTTGATACGAAGTACATCTCCCATATCATTCTTCAAGGTACATTCATCAGAGTAGATATCCAAAACTGAAGCAATAATGGAATCCTTATCCATTGCTTCGTAATCAGTATATAATTCTAATTTGTTTGAATGATAATTAAATTGGTTGTTGTATGTTTCCCAATTTCTACGAGTAGTATGTAATCTACCAAATCTATCATAATATGATGAACCACGAAGGTTACCTTGGGATTGTAATCGTTGGGTGTCAACTGCTTGAGTACGACCCTTACCAATCCTACGAACAACAACCTGTGTGTTGAATAGTTTTCTTAATCTACCAAAAAGAGATTTATCTGCCATATTAGTGTCTTACTTAAAAGTGTGTAGTTCTACAAAGTATAAATATACAAAAAATAAACTTAACTACCAAATTTAAAGTAACCAAGTTAAATCATTGTCATTTCCGTATGGGTCTTTTTGTTTCCAAGGGTCTTGACCTAATGTTCTACCCGAATACACACCCGTGTTGGATTTACCAATATGACCCAATGTGGTTCTCGTTAAATCCATACCTTGTTGTCTTAATCTCAATGCAGTATCACGAACCCACAAGCCCGTTGAGAATGACATCACCAAATCATCATTATAACCTCGCTGTGCTTCGGCTCTACTACCATTCCATATGAATACGAATAACTCATCAATTAATCGCTTAGAGTGAATGATTGGGGTTCGTTCTCTCATGTAAGTATCGAGTTTTGAAATCACCAAAGGTCGTGTTCTTGAGGACATTGTAAAACCAGGAACCATATCATCTTTTCGTTTTAAGTCCCAACCTTTACGAAGATGAATATCTTCATCAATGTAACCCAGCTCTCTATATGAATAATATAAATTTTGATATTGTCTATCAATAATTTCTTGAATTACAGCCCACCCAATGTTTGCGTTTTCAACAACCAACATTGCATTATTCCACTCACTTGCAACTGATGCTAAAAATGCACCATATTGTTTAGTTTCAATTTTACCTTTATATTCTGCAACTTGTTCTACGGTTTCTATGTCAAAAACATGGAATGCTGAATAGTCGGTTGAGTCACCACGAGCGACATCGGCAACAACCACATAGTCACGAGAATAATTTGGATAATCCCATAACCAATAGTTACCATCAAATCCTCGTTTTTCAACAGGGTCTTTTACATAAGTCTCTTGATACCATTGTAGTGTAGAACCTTCTACTACTGTATAACCGGATGAAATAAAGTCACAATCACATTCTTGGGCTGCGCCCTTTTCACCAAGGAGTTTTGTTTGTTCATCTCTCCATCGTTGATTTCTATCAGGGTGTACAGTCCAATGGAGTTCGGTTGGGTGCCATTGTTCACCAGCTTCCCCCTGTAACCATACTTTGTGAAACCAATTACCCACACCATTTGGTGTAGAAAGTACAATAGCACCACCACCTGTTGAAAGTGTTGATTGTGCTGATGTCCAAATTTCTTCTACATTATCAATAAATGCAGCCTCATCAATTACCAAAAGAGACAATGCTTCAGAACGACCAGCATCTCCAGCAGCAGATGTTGCTTTGATTTGCGAACCATTCTTTAATCGGAGTGATAGTTTGTTGTCCTCTTCGGTTTGACCTTTTAACCAAGTTGGTAAGTTAGAATGCATGAAACGAACCTTCGTTACAAGGTTCTTTGCAACCTCTTGTTTGGTAGCGATTACCAATACATTCTTATCTTCGTGAAACAACATCAGCCAGAGTGAATATCCGGCTGAAAGTGTAGAGATGCCTAATTGTCGTGATTTGAGGATTACATTAAAACGATGGTCATTGATATTATGCATCAACCCCTCTTGAAACTCATACAAGTTAAAAAGGATTTTTCCTCGGTGGGGGTGCTGAATGTAACAATACTTTTTAAAAAAGTATACAGGGTCTTTAGCGCACTTGACCCACTCTTCTCGTATGAGTGTTCTTAAATCTGGCATACATTTTTATAATACGAATAATACAGCAATCAATGTAGCGCCACCGGCACCACCCAATAACAAACCATTCCAAAATTGCCCTCTTTTTTGTTTTTTGAGGGTTTTGATTTGATTGTCTTTTAATTCAATCAGATTATCTTTTTGTAGGATAATTTGTTCCTTACTTTGAAGTGCAACTGAAAAGTTTGCGAGTTGTTGAGATTGTAATTCAATCTTATCAACTTGTAGTGATACTAACTCTTGAGTAGTTTTTAACTCTTCTTTACATACATCGAATTGAGACTTAACGACTAACGCATTTTTAACTGCGGTTCTTGGAACTGCAATTACACTATCAGTTGAAAGCGTTTGCGAAAGCAGAGATGAGGTCATCATCAGACATATCATCAAACTTATCCATTTGCTCTTCATATCGTTTTCTCAAGTTTAAAAGTTGTGCATTTTTAGAATCAATCTGATTGTCAATTTCTGCAATCTGATTACTCAATCCAAGATTTAATTGGATGAGTGAGTCTGCCTCACTCTCCAATCTTGAAATCTCACCTAAATACTCCATCTCTTTTTCTTTCAACATTCTTTCGTATTCTTTTTTGTAGGTATTACCCATAAAGAATTGCTGGTAGATAAGGACACCTGCCAAACAAAGAATTACAAGTTGAGATGGATTTAGTTTTTTCATTTATTTTTTTGCAGCTGGCTTTCTACGAGGCTTACGGTTCGTAGGTTTCTTTGCAACTGGCTTGGTATCACCAACGTTAGTTGCTGCTGGTTTTTTTGCTGCTGGTTTTCTGCGTGGTTTACGTTTAGATGTTGACTTTCCTTTAGCAGCATCGACAACATCTTTTGATTCCTTAACAACATTCCTTACAGCAGTACGAACTTCTTTTACTTCCTTAACCACGTTTCTAGCACGAGTCTTAACTTCAGCAACATCTTCTTTAACTTCTTTAATTACTTCAACTACTTTTTCATCAATAGTAGTTTTACCAAGTAACCAATTCCAAGTTTTCTTTAACCAATTTTTCATAATTTTCTCTTTTTGTTAAACTAATTGTTCCAATATAAATATGTAAGTTGGAATTAATTAATTACCATTTACGACAAGACCAATATCTTGCTTTCCACCTTGGACCTGGATTATCACAATTGTGTCTTGCTCTAAATGACTTTCTCGCTTCAGGATTATCTTTACGAATTCTCATCGTACCACCTTTAGCGCCACCACCTTGGCCAAAGTTTACTTTAACAACATTTCCTTTGTCATTGTTTACATAAACTTTAAACTTTTTAACATCACCTTGCATAATCTTACCAAGTTCTACTTTTCTACCTTGGTATTCTGCTTCGTTGATATTATTAACATCCTCTTTATGTAGATTTAACATTTGAGAGTATTCCTTCATAAAGTTGATGAAGTCTTTGGTTTCTTCAAGTGTCTCAACATCGTATTCATCAACCTCACCATAATCTGATACTGTTGAAATGTAATCTTCTGCTTTTGTAATCAAAGACTGAACCCAAGGTTCTAAATCACCCTTACCTTGAAGTTTTGTAATGAGTGCTTGTGCTTTTCGGATTGAGGTTTCTAATTGGTCTACTGCCATATCAGAATCAGACTCACTACCTTCGTTAGCAAATGCGTTTACATAAGGATTAGATACAACCTTACCCAACTCTGGAGTAAAACCATACTTCTCTTCCATAAAGTTTTTTACATTATGGTATTCTTCTCTGATTAATTCTTTGAGTTGTTTTTCAGTCATCTTACTTAAACTTTTTAATTAGTTTTACTTGAACTGAATTACCTGGCTTACCTGCGATTGCAGATACCAATGCCATTCTCTCTGGAAGTTTACCAACCTTAACGTATTGATATACTTTTTCAATATCCAAATTGTTGTCATCAACGAACTTTTGGATAGCGTCTTTGTTCATACCAGTCAAACCACCAATTTCCATTGCGGTTCTACTAGCTGCTTCGTTTACTGATTCCATTTTGAATCCTTTAGAAGTATAGTTTTTGATTGCCTTTTCTAAATCAACTTTATTTTTGAAAGTTTCAATATCAAAGAAATCACTACCATCTTTGTGTTTCTTAACACCATCGTGAGAAGAGATACTATATTTAGCTTTACCGATTTGTGGATTTACTTTGAATACTTTTTTACCTTCGGTTACTGATTCAACAATCTTTACAGGAACTAAAGCAGTACCTTTATCAGTCAACTTCATTACATATGGAACTCCATCAATTACTGATTTGTAATCTTTGTGAGTTTTTGCCCACTCTTTTTTAGAAATGGTATTTGTGATTTTAAATTTAGCACCCTCGGTGATTGATTCCATCAATCCAATTGCAGTAGTACCAACAACTCGCTCAGCACCATCTGCATATTTGTTGTTTAGAATTGCTATCTTTACCGGCTTGTCAATTATATACATTGGAAGTGGGGATGTACCAAATGAATATTTGATTCCATTCTTTTTTAATTCTTTACCAATATCCATAAAAGATTTAGAAGCTTTTACGATGTCAGCAAGTTTATCCAACATATCATCATGCTTACCTTCGTTTACTGATTCTTCTACCGACTCACCTGCACATTGTTTCCAACCACCACCAGCGGCTTTGTATTGTTTAGATGCCCAGCCATTTGCGTATGCTGATGGGTATACATCAAACTTCTTCTTTGCTTGTGATTTGTAATACGACCATTTTGATGCGTCAGTAGGGCAATTCTTTTCTTCAAGTTTTTGAACTTCTTCACCCAATAGTCGTAATTCTTCAATATATACTCTCTTATCCATTCAGACTCCTTAATTGATGTATGCGTTCAGCTCGTATCCGTTCTTCATACCATACACTTGAATTTGAAGTGCTTTTCTTTGAGGCTTACCACCTTTAAGTAGACCTACTGTAAAACGAGTGTCTTTACCTACTGAAGGTCGTGAACGAACATTTTTACCACCCATTGCTATTTGAGATTGCCAATCATCTTCATCGATTTCGTATCCACGTTTTTCAGCAAACTTTTTTGCTTCTTCTGCAGCATCAGTAAACGATTTGTGGTATACTTTATAATCTGCTTCTTTTAAAAGTGACTTTAACTTAATCATCAGAAATCCTTATTTTTTATATACAGACTCTTTAAAGATTCTCATACCGGTATTTTCGACCAATGCTTCAACTTTTTGCCCTAATGGTCTACCAATAGTCATTGAGATGTAGAATCCCATTGCGTTTACAATGTCTTTACCATCCCACTTACAAATATTTGCAACGTCAGGACCCAAGTCGTAGTGATACATTTCCTCAAGGTCTTTCATTCCTTGTGGGTCACCTTCGTATTTTGCTTTAGGGAACAATTTAGCAACACCCTTTGCTTCACTATGGAAGTTAGCGTCACCCAATGCACCCATCAAAATGTGCATTACTGCCCATTGGTGATTTGCGCCACCTTTTCTTAAATCTTTAAGATTCTTATCTAAAAGTTGTTTAACCTTTTTGTTCATCCCAGCATCTTCATTAAGAAAACTTTCTACGATTGATTTTAAGTTCATATCACTCTCCGTCGATTCTAACATCTTTAATAATTTGTCATCTTTAATAATAAATGTATATCCAGCTTGATGACCATATGGGTCGTTTTCAAATTCAAGACCAGTTTTCTTTTTTAGATAAACTGCCGTAGTATTTCTAAACTCTTCATCAGCTAATCTTGGATTTGAACTTTTACGAAGGATATCTTCAATAGCATCTAAATCTTTAGATGTCTTTGGTATAAGGTTAATCTGACCATTCTTGAATGATGTATAAAATTCAACCTTTACACCACCATAGGTGAATTTAGCCTTACCTTCTGATAACAACGATGTTAGTTTCATTCTTTGTTCTCCAACTTCTGAATAAAGTTCTCTTTAAACATACGGAACTCATTCTCTATTTTTTCTTCCATCTCTTCCCAAGTCGTACCATCCCATTCCTCAATCGAACCATCTTCGTTGATGTAGCGGGCTTTGATAGCCAGTTTTAGAGCTTCTTTCTCAAGTTCAGCTTGTTTCAACCAAGCTTTACCATTGTCCAACATTTTTTGTCGTTCATACTCTTCGTACTTACCCTCAATCTTTAATTGATGTTCCATATCAATTACACAATCAAAGCACATTCCGTGAATAGCTTTCATCTTGAGGTCATTACGCTTGGGGTTTGTACAAGTACAAACATCCTTACGACATTTAGGGAATGTGTTGATGTCATTTCTCAACTCTGAAAGTTTACCAAGTTTAACCTTGTATCCTTTCTTTTGTTCCCAAATATTTCCTTCACCATCAGTCCATTGGTCACCAACTTCCCTTTTGATAAAGTCCTTACTCTCTCCAAAAGCAACCGTGTTTTTGGTTTGAGTTCGGTGATTTCCAGCAATCATTTCTTTGACTGCTTTAATATTTTGCAATTTTGCCATAACTCTTTTGTATAGTTTTACTACTATAAGTATATTAGAAATACATTAAACCCAAGATTTGGTTTAGTGATGCAAATGTACCTGTAAGTTTCATTGTGTATCCTTTGTAAGTAAATACAATACCCTCGTTTGGTACAATCTTATCTCTACCACCAACTGCGTTTAATCTTTCTAATTCCATTTTTAATTTTGCAATCTTTTTTGGGTCACCTGACTTTTTAACATCACCGATGGTTTTGTCAAGTCTCTTCTGCATATCTCTCAATGCGCCATCAGGATTAACCGTGAGTGCTGAAGACATAAATGATAGAACCTCTGCACCCACACCCAAGAAGATATCTTCAAACTTACGAAGATTATCTTTTGAGATTTTTGCCTGGTCAATCTTATCAGTTTTTTGTGCCCAATCTAATGTTTTCTTATCTGAAATGTTTTTACTATCCAAACGGAATCCTTTGTCGTAGAATGCCCATCTCTTTACCAATCCCATTTTGGTTTTGTTGTCCAAAGTAGTTGGTGAGTTTTTATCAACATACTCTTCCCACCATCTTTGGTGATATTCAGCCACACCATCGGTATCTTTGAGTTTGAACTCTTTTTGTACTTTAGATAGTTGACCAAAGAACTTTGATTTCATTTTTGATAGTTCTTGGTTTTGTGGAAGTTTTACCACAGGAGGGCCTTGGATGGTATACTTTGATTGAACATGAGCATTCACTTGTTTAATCATACCGGCAAGGATTCTTGCATCAGAGGTGTCTGCTCCAATTGCCTCACCCTTCTCATTGTACTCCATTGTTCCGTGGAAAACTAATAGTGGTTGACCGTATGGTACTACGTTAACTGACTCCGGCCAGATGACTTCAATGTTCATAAATTTTGAACCATCTTTGAAGACTTTCTCTTTTTGTGCATCTGATAGTTTTGAAATAGCTGATTCCAAATCTTTCATTGCGAAATTGTACGCATCGGTCAAACCCCCTCTATTAGCAAACTTATCTGAAACACCTTTGATGTCCAATGCGTTAAGTCCCCTATCTTTGAGATGTGATTTATTTCTTGCAGCGATGATGCCTCTATCTTTTCTATATGAGATAGCAAGTGCTTGTCCATCGGTTTTTTCTCTGGTAAATTCCAACTTACCATTTAGTGCTTTGTCGATGATAATTTTTAAATCACCGAAGGTTAATCCAAGTTCAGTATCAAATGGGTGATTCATGTGACCATATGCACCACCCTCGTTAAGGATACCTTCTTTAAGGTTGTTCTTTTTAGCTTTTTGCTTTTCGGTATCAATTTTTGGAGTAAGGTTGTTGATTTCTTTTGGTTCTGCAAATTTAACAAACTCCATACCTAAACGAAGTGCGACTCTCTTAATGTGCTTTGCCCATTTAGTATAACCAGGACGACCTGTGATGTCTTTACCATATCTGGCTTTCTGACCATCCATCGTGTCACCTGTTGGGAAGAATGATACACCCAAACGACCTGGACCTTTTGGATATTCGGTGGAAGTAATATTTTCCATCGAATCATCATCCATTAAATACGATACAATATCCCAACCTAATTTCCCAACAACATCATCCATTTCAGCACGAAATGTATTCATATTACCATAGAAAGCGCCAGGACCATCATCCACCATACTTCTACCGATTGGTGAAACCGATGAACCTTCTTTTATAATTTCATTAATATCAATTGTTTGTAAGAATGACTCCATTACAGACTCAACCTTTGACATACGACCTGATACTAAATTAAAAATCTTTTGGTCAAACTTTGGGTATACTGATTTAAAAAACTTAATTCTTTTTTGTTCATCTGGCTCCGACATACCTTTGCGAACTTCAGTACCAGAAATACCACGACCTTGTGGTGGTACGATATAAACATATCCGTTATCTTTCATTGGAAGTGATGTATCACCCTTATATGGTTGGAAGAATCTTCCCTTACCCATACCCAATCTACCAGCATCTTTCTCACCAACTACCGTGACAAACGCAGTTGTGTTCTCATCAAACTTTCCAAGAATTTCTTTTGGAGCGTATGGATTCTTTACTTGGTATATTTTATTTTTTGGAATACCAAACATCGTAGTCATTATCTGAACTTTTTCCTTAAAACGGAATGGTGACTTTGGTAATTCTACTTTATCGGAAGTTCCAATGTAAACATTATCTTTACCAAACTTTTTTACCAAATGTTGGTATACAGCATTATGGCCTGAATGGAATGGGTGAAACCTACCTACATACGTTACCACGGTTTTCTTAACATCTTCAGTTAAGATTGATTCTGTTATCCATTTGTTTATAAATTTTCCCATAATAATAAGTATCTTAAATTATATCTTTAAGGTTATCCTCCGAAGCCACCACCACCTGGAACTTCTGGTAATACCTCAAATGTACTTGCTATACCACGAGATGTCCATACTGATATGTTTTTTACAAATACATTAGCAGTACCCGTACCACTAAACCCTATTTGTGCAAATGGTTCTAATTTTAATCTAAATAGTTGAGATTGGTATTGTGCATGGTTGTATGTGTTTAACCCATCTACATAATCATCTATTTCAAATGTGTATGCATCACCACTAACTTTTGAAGCAGACCCCGTATATGTGGTACTTACTCCAATAGTTCCAATAGTTCCAATATTATTTACAGTTCGTAGATTAGTCCAGCTGTCATAATACGAATTTGCACTCGTAGAAGAACCACTTGTGGCAGTTTGTAATGTTGCTTTAATACCACCAATTGCCCTACAACTACCATCTTTTTGTATCAACCCTTGAAAAGATACATTTACACGGGTCTCATATTTTAAACCCTGCCATACCACATATAATGGAGACGCGTATGTGTATCCTGTACTGCCACCTGATTTTGATACACTTATCTCATCCGAATTAAAATACAATGACCTACCCACATTTTTTGCATCAATAATCCCCTTTGCAGTATCCAATACTTCATATTCAGTACCACCAATGTCAACGGCAATTCGTACAGCTGAACCTGTAATTTGACCATTTGCTTTTAAAATAAGAGCGTCATTTGAAGAATTAATTTGGGTTGTAGAAACTTCAAATCCAGCAATACTTGCGGATACAAACTTTGCGAATCCATCGGAAGTGATAGACGCAGATGCGTTTAAAATTGTAGATGGTGACCCACCAATTGTTGCTGGAGTGAATATTTGGTCTGCGCTTAAACTTGCGTTAATTACCGCATCAGCGCCTATAACTAGCAAATTATTTTCAGGGTCTAAATGAAACAGAGATGAACTAATTTCAATACTACTATTTGCCCCACTAATAAATTGACTATTAGGGTTTCCAATAAAGAATGAATCAGTTCTAATATCAAGATTACCACCACCATCAGTAGTGTATCTAAAATATGATTCAGAGTTTGCAACAAGGTCTAAACCTACACCATTGTATGTATCAGCACCGACTACAAGATTACCACTACCACTCCACATAAGGAATCCACCGGGACCCTTACCAAGTGATGCTGATGTGAATCCGTAATATCCAACCGACTTTAAGTATCCACTCGAATTACCAGCCAATTCAATACCAGTACCAATAGCGTTACCAATATGGAATGACCCGCTAATTAAAGATTGGTCACCGGCAATGTATACGTTACCACCATCAAAAACAATATTTTCAACCACAAGTTCAGTTGATGATATTTCACCTACTGAATTTAAAAATTGTAATTTTAAACTTTTTGGGTCTTTTAGGTGTTCCGTTGGAATTGGAACTTTATATGATAACGATGATGTATTTTCTACTTTAGTATTACCAATCAACTCATAATCAGCATTGGTAAGACCTTGTGACTTAATCAATGTGTTTATAGAATCAATTCTCCCCACAATAGGTTTTACATTTGTAAGTGTAAAATTTGCAAATGCAATTTGATTTTGTGTAGAGGTGTCGGAGCCAGTTGAGTAGTATTCTATATTTACTTCAAGAGTACCATCGGAGTATTCGTATGTATGTATCGAACCATCGCTACGATTATCACTTGCTGTAATTGGTGTGTTAATCCTCATTATTGTTGAGGACGCCACTTCAGTTATACTGGCTGTAAATTGTGTGGGTTGTGATTGTCCACCACCAAGTCGGGGGAACAATGTTGGAATGTTTACTGTATAAACAGTACCACCAACCATTTCTGTATTAAAGTTTGATAATGCGTCGTATTCTAAAGTAGTTGTGTCGCCAAACGTAGACTTTTTATAATATACCTCACTATTTGCAATTGTTTTAGTGAGTTTACTATTGGATACCTTTTTATTAGTAAAGGTCTCAATACTTGAAGATACGTTTACTCGTGGTAATAACGTAGAATTAAATACAATATTTGATACTGACTTTCTACTCTTATTTACATCAATCTTACGAGACCATCTAACAAGATTACCATTAGGCAGAGTACCTAATAAAATAATTTGAGCAGTTCCGTTTGGGGTATTGTAATTACGATTTTCAGGAAGGTCATATATCCAAACTGAAATTAATCTACCTTTGTCTTCTTCCTTGTATTTTGGAATTTCCCAATAGATTGGTTTCTCATTTGAATCAAGAACCTCGATTTCAATTTTTGTATTTGGTAAAAACGCACCGTCAACAGGACGTATCTTAAACGAGTTTTTACCCTCACCAAGATACTTTGGAAAATCAACAACACCAAAAAATTCAGCAGATTCAGGGGAATTATCCTCTATACCAACTTTTTGTGATTTAAGATATATCTTTGATTTCTTCTTTAATTCCAGCGCCATTAACGGACTCCATCACTTTCTTATAAATATGATACTTTAGAGAACCCACGAACTTTATTGATATCAATTATCTGGTCAACCATATCTCGTGTCTTATCAATATGAGATATCGTGATGATAAAGTCAAATTGGGTCTTCAAGTAATCAAATAATAAATATAGAGAATTAAAGTTGTCCGTGTCTAACGAACCAAACCCTTCATCAATAGCAATAAAGTTTGGTCGTGGTAGATTGGATACATTAATCAAAGCAGTTCTAATTGCGATAGATGAAATAAACTTCTCCATACCACTTGTAAGTTCTAATGGCCAATATTCAGTATCACCATATGCAATGTATGAGTTGATATTTTTACCATCAGTATTCAATAGGATTTGAAAATCTACAATTGGTGATAGGATGTTATTAATCTCAATCTCCAACTTTGGTAGAACATCTGAAATTAGATTATAGGGGATACCATCTCTCTTTACACACTTGAGGTAATATTCATATCCATCGAACCGAACTTCCATATCACGAAGTTTATCAATGGATTGATTTACATTCTCAATAGTCTTTTCAGCAACCTTGATATCAGAATTGATTGTCATAATCTCATTAGTGACATCATCAATATCATCTCGTAGTTGGTCTCGTGTGACTTTAAAAGATTTTATCTTTTGTTGGATTTCAGCATTATGGCTTACTGCTTGCTCTTGGTCTTTAGCTCTTTGAATTTTTTCTTCGAGTGACTTGATGCCCAAGCCAATGTCCTTAACCAACGATACACAATAATCATATGACTTACTTGACTTCAACCACTCTTTATCTAATTCAGCGTGTCTACTTGAAAGGGCTTCATACTCTTTGAGTTCTTTTGTAACATCACACTTGTCACGTTCAGACATTGTATTCAATCGTTCTGAAACAGTAGATGAATATTTCTTACCCAAAGACTCAATCTCATCTTCAAGACCTTGTGCTTGTTTAGCAAATGGTGTATTCTGATTCTTTACACAATGTTCACAATTATCATCAAAGGTTAATGAACCAATACCATCCAAATGTTTTTTAGCGTGAATCATTTCAGATTCAATTTTATCCAAAGACAATCCAAGTTCATTGAATTTTCTATCCAATGATTTGTATTGGTTGTTTTTTTCTTGAAGTTCCTTAATATCGTATTTAGATATTTTGGTTGTGATTGACTTTTGTTCAGTCTCAATGTTATGAACCTCTGCAAGATTCAAGGCACATTCACTATCTTGTCTCTTACGTTCTTTTTGTAAAGATTGTAGTTGACCTTCTAAATCAGATACATCACCCAACTCCTCGACTGGTTTGAGATTACCCATCTCAAATTCAATTTTAGTATTTACCACATCGCGTTTAGACTCTAACTCAACCTTTCTATCTTGTAGAGTGGTGAGAGACCCTGTAATGGATGTGAGTGTATCTTCTGCCTCTGCAAGTTGTGTTGGTAGGTCTTGGTTCTTATAGTCCTTTAGAAGGGCTGATAGTTCCTTAATCTCCTCACTTGCGATTTGGTATAGACTTTCGAAGACATCCATATCCAAGAATTGTGCAAGTAGTTCTTTCCGTTCCTTTTGAGACTTGTCGATGAACCCACTATTGTTTGATTGGGTTGACATCGCCGTGAGAACGAAGTCATCATAAGTTCCAACATATTCTCTAATAATTGTGTTTGTTTCTCTTCGTTGCTCACCATTAAGAGATTCTACTTGCCCATCTACCACACGATAGAAATCAGTATCAACTTTTACAGTTCCCCTCTTTGGTGACTTCTTAGCAGTTCGCTCAATGGTGTAGTCAACACCATTCAATTCAAATGTAAACTTACAATCAAACGACATCTTTGAGTAGTTCATCACATCCTCTGCTTTTGAGGTTCTCGAACACTTATCAAAGATACAAAATGATAGTGCATCCCAAAGAGTTGACTTACCACTTGCGTTTGGAGCAAAGATACCATATGCTCCTTTCATCTGACTGAAGTCAATGACATTGTTAGGGCCATACGAGAACATATTTGAAAACTCAAATTGTTTTGGTATCCAAGTTGAGTTCGTAATTGTTCGTTGTGTTCCAAGTTTTGCGTTAATATCTTGGTTGATTGTTTTAACCACTTCAAGTTGTTCCTCGGTGAGATGTTCGGTGTCATTTAAGAATTCCTCAATCAGTTTGTTTTGGAACGCAGTGTCACGAACATTCTGAAGAATAATCTTTTCGTGTTCACCACCCTCTTTACGAGTGATAACTTTTTGTACGGTCAACTCTTGTACCTTACGACCCTTCTTTAGTTCAGCAAGAATCTTGTTAAGGTCAGACGCCTTTGTGTCTTTTACACGAACTCTCATTCGTGGTTTTTGAGGGATTGGGGTATTTGATACAATCTTGCCCTCTTCAATATCTACCGTGACATATCCGTAATCGTTATGAATTTTTACAAATTTATTTTCACGAGTTTCTACATCCCATACCAAAATTCCGTGGTCTGGGTATTTAGCCTCTCCGTGATTCTGAACGATTAATGAACCTGGATATTTAATATTGTCTTTACCTTGGACTGGATTATTTGGTTTGTGAATATCACCCAAAAGTACGATGTCGTATCCATCAAAGTTCCCAACACTAATGTTCTTGTTCTCTATTGTAAATCCATGTTCGGTCTCAATCTTATCAACCGGCCCATGGAACATTGCAATTTTTACATCACCACTATAATCGGTTGCTGGTGGGAATCCTGGAACATTATCCCATACAGTTTGATGTACAAATGTAATACCACCAATTTCCCATGCACCACTATCTTTTAAGTAAACCAATCGTGGGAGTTTTAATGCGTTAACAATGGGTGTTAATGCATCCAAACGAGATGGGTTATTTAGGTTAGCATCGTGGTTGCCCGGAATCACAATCGTTGGTAGTAGGTCTGACAATCGAGTAAAGAACTCTTGAGTCAAATCCACCACCTCCGGTGACATATCCGTTTTTGCGTGAACAATATCACCTGCAATTACTATGATGTCATTTTCCTCCATTGTGGTCAAAATATAACCATAAAGTTGGGAAAATACATCACGATACTCGGAATGTCTTTTTAGGTTTCTAATGTGAACATCGGCGATGTGATAAATCTTATTTACCTTTTCAACACCTATATTAATCTTTTTCAGTTTCTTCATACTTTAAATAACTGATACTCCATCAACTTGCGTAAATCAAGTGGAGGTGTATCATATATCTTTTTGTTTATACGGGTATATCCCATCTCCGAAGGGTCTTCATCACCCAAATCAACAAGATGGGTGTCAATCCCATACGACATAAACTTCTTCGCTAGCCCCAAAGCATTCTTTAGAGCATCCGAATCTAAACAAATATACAACTTTTTTACTGAATTTCCAACTATTTTCTTTTCTAATTCAGATTGGATTGATTTTCCAAATAATGGAATTGCGTTTCTTCTAATTGCGATTGCATCAAATGCGCCTTCACACAATACAATAGGAGTGTCCCAATTAACCAATAAATCAAACCCAACAATATCTTTGGATACCTTCGGGTTCTTATGTTTAAACTTTGTATCATAAAATGACCTTCCAACAAAAAAGTTTAGTTTACCTCGTTCATCATAGGATGGAATGATAATTTTATCTTCGTATTCACCACTCTCACAAAATCCAATGTTGTATTTAACAATATCCTCAACACGAAGACCTCTATTTAATAAATAGTTTAATGCGTGCTTCCACTTGATTGAGTTGGATTGTTGGTAAAGGGGTTTGAATTCTTTTGGAAGTTCAACTTGCTCTACAACTTCCGTAGTATCGTACTCACTTGAGTATCGATTGACCTTACTGAATATAGAATTGTATTCATCCCAAGTTTGTTTAGATACACGAAGTTTCTTGAATAGACCTTTAATGGTTCTACCCTTCTCATCCGAAATCCAACAATGCCACGGGTTGTTTCCTTTAGAATTAATTCGTATATTAATCTCTAACTTTGGTTTGTAGTGGTCAACGAATGGAGAATAGAACGCATAATTGTCCCCACTTGTTTTCTTGGATTTACCAAGAACGGACTCTAATAATTCAAGTAGTCTATCTTCCATAACTACTAATATACGAAATTATTTTGAGAAATCAAAAAAATCTTGTTTAGGTTTTTCATCCAACCATTCTTGGGGGATTTCTTTCTTGGCCCATTTGAATCCATTCTTATCACACCATTGTGCGTATGTGGTCTTTGAACCTTTGTAGATTTTACCATTGGGTGACTGAAGAACAAATCTTAAATCAATTTCAGGATGTTGTTCTTTGATAAGGGTGTGTTTCTTTCGGTCTTCAGGCAAGAACCAACCTTTGGATTCAATATAGATTCCGTTGGGTAACCTAAAGTCTGGTTTGTAAGTGTGATGAGTTGCAGGAACAACATATGGAATTTCGTGTTGTTCGTATTCCCCATCAATACCTTGAATTCGTAATTGTTCGTTGATTTTTGTTTCAAGGCCGGACTTGTGTCCTTTTGATTTTTGGATGTGACTCCAATTTCCTTTTGCCATATTAATCTAAATCAAATTTTACATTTATGGTTACATCGACATCTTGTCGTTTTTTTAGTGGAGAACCTAACTTACCAATGGCAAGTAAATCACCATTGTCATTGTAAAGACCAATTTGAGTAATATAAGGTCTAAAATCTGAACCCGTAACCATATTCATTAAGCGTGTATCCGTATCAGTACCATCTATTCTCAATGATGGGTTTGATGATACATTATATTCATCTCTTTTGATTTCACAAAGGATTGAAAATTCTTCAACTTGTTTGGTAGCACGATAATCCAATTGAAAGTTTCTATTTGTATAATTCCAATTACCATTACCCAATAAAATATTTTGATATCTGAATCTTGGGTCTGATATGATAATCATACCATGCTTGTAAAATACATATCCAACTTCTTTTCGTTGTAACGCAGAACCACTTGTTGAGTTATCTGCTAATGATGAAATCATAGCGGAAGATAGACTATTTCTATGAATTCTAAATTGAGACATAGAACCACTAAAGAATCCATTCGTTTCACTTATACTACGTGCTCCAATAAGAATGTCTCTATCATTAGTAACAACACCCTTAAATGAATATGAAGCAGAAACTTCTTTTGTACCATCAACCCATAGTGCAATTTCACTATTAGTTTTATTTAACACATACTCGTGAGCTAACCCATCATTATATGCATTTGATGATGAAAAGTTTAATACAGAGTTACCATCGGATGCTTTAATAAAAATATGCCCGGGACTTGTAGG
>Ga0208917_1000441_pt1 | contig 21296 bp, 27 predicted proteins | sample DEB08_DNA_10_FD_185500 | JGI IMG/M metagenome (GOLD analysis project Ga0208917, IMG submission 185500) | Aqueous microbial communities from the Delaware River and Bay under freshwater to marine salinity gradient to study organic matter... | ecosystem: Environmental > Aquatic > Marine > Coastal ...
AGGTCGCCATCATTACGGACACACACTATGGTGCCCGCAAAGGATCGAAACATTTGCACGATTACTTCGAACTATTTTACAATAATGTATTTTTCCCTGCTCTGGAAGAGCACGGAGTAGAAGCAGTCATTCATATGGGTGATGCTTTTGATAGTCGGAAGTCGATTGACTATCAAAGCCTTGAATGGGCAAAAAGAGTGGTATTCAATCCTCTCAAAAAGTATGATGTTCATATGATCATCGGAAATCATGACACATACTACAAGAACACAAATGAAGTAAACTCTCCAGAACTTCTTTTGCAAACATACCCCAATATCAAAACATACAGTCAACCAACAGAGGTGAATGTTGGTGGTCTGGACATTTTATTTTTACCGTGGATCAATCAAGGAAATGAAGAACTATCTCTCAACACTATCAAAAAGACTTCTTGCAGGTGTGCGATGGGGCACCTGGAACTCCAAGGATTTAGAGTTAATCGACAAATCATCATGGAGCATGGTTTGGACAGCAAACTATTTGAGAAGTTCGATCATGTCTTCTCGGGACACTATCACACTCGATCGTCTGACGGAAGAATCTCATACCTAGGAAATCCTTATGAGATGTATTGGACAGATGTGAATGATACTCGTGGTTTCCACATTTTTGATACGGAAACCCTCACTCTGACCCCAGTTAATAATCCTTATAAATTATTTTATAATATCTATTATGAGGATACCAATCACAAGTTGTTCAATGCTACTGAGTATGAGAACAAAATTGTGAAAGTGATCGTTCGCAAAAAGTCAAAACCAAAAGACTTTGAAAAGTTTATTGATAAACTTCATTCAGTAGGAGTTCAGGATCTTAAAATTATTGAGAACTTTGAAATACAAGAGTCTGAAGAGTTTGAGATTGATGAAGAGGAAAACACACTTTCTATTCTCAATCGTTATATTGATGAATCTGAGTTTGAACTAGATAAAAAAATCATCAAAGGTATCTTCCAAGATTTGTATAAGCAAGCTTGCGAAGTAGAATAAATGTTTCTTCTAACCCTCAGAGATAATAAGGACGATGGTGCATACGCTGTTCAGGACAGGTATGGACACAAAGTTTTATTTTTATTTGAGGAGGAAGATGATGCGGAAAGATATGCTATGATGCTAGAGGATCAAGAAGAAGCAATCATGGACGTAGTAGAAGTCGATGATGAGCTTGCCATAAAGACTTGTAAGCACTATTCGTATAAGTATGCTATAATTACTTCAAACGATATTGTGATTCCTCCTAAGAATGATAAGGAATAAGGGGTTATAAATAATGGTAAATATTATAACCCCTTATGGAAAAGAGTTGCAATAAATGTGGTATTGTAAAACCAATATCTGATTACTATGTAAAGAAAAAGGGTAAGAAGGGGCAAAATTTATATCACGGGCAATGTAAGAAGTGTATAAATGCTCTCAACTTAAAAAACTATTATGGAGCAACTGAAGATCAAGTATTAAAAAGAAAGGAAAATAATCTTCGCACACACTTAAATCGTAAATATGGATTGACTTTAGAAGATTTTTCTGCTATGGTACTAAAACAAAATAATAAGTGTGAGATATGCTCGTGCGATATGCAAGATGATGCTCAAGTAGACCACAATCATACAACTGGTAAAGTGAGAGCATTGTTATGCCGACCTTGCAATATGAGTTTAGGATTGTTAAAAGAGAATACTGAAACCCTTTACAATATGATTTCTTACATTAAAAATGATAACCTTCAAAAAGATTAGATATAAAAATTTTCTTTCATCCGGAAACACATTTACGGAGATTGACTTTCAACAGCATCATACAAATTTGATTGTTGGGACAAATGGTGCAGGTAAATCCACAATGTTGGATGCACTTACTTTTGTGTTATTCAATAAACCATTCCGTAAAATCAATAAACCTCAACTGGTCAACACCACCAATGAAAGAGAGTGTCTAGTTGAGATTGAGTTTAATGTGAATGGAAGAGAGTATCTTGTTCGTCGTGGAATCAAACCAAATGTGTTTGATATTGAAGTGAATGGAAATCTCCTTCATAAGGAAGCAGATGATCGTGCAAATCAACGCATTCTGGAAGAGAGTATTCTCAAGGTAAACTATAAGTCCTTTACTCAGATTGTGATTCTGGGTAGCAGCACTTTTGTTCCTTTCATGCAACTGACGACTTCTAATCGTCGTGAGGTGATTGAGGATCTGCTGGACATTCGTATCTTCTCTGCAATGAATGGATTGCTTAAAGATAAGATGCGGGAGAAAAAGGACCAAGTTAAATCTTTATCTTTGAAGAAGGATACACTCAAAGAAAAGATGAAGATGCAGCAAGAGTTCATCGAAGAACTTGAGAATCGTGGTAATGCCAATATCAATGCCAACAAGGAAAAGATTGCCAAGTTGGATGATGAAGTTGGTGTTTATATGACAGAAAATGCTAAGACTGAGGAAGATATTCATAGGTTTACAAAGGAGCAAGAAGAGGTTATTGGTGCTGCAGATAAGTTAGTGAAACTTAACAACCTTAAAGGTAAAATCTCTCAGAAAGTATCTGCTATTACCAAAGAACATAAGTTTTTCACTGAAAATACGGTATGCCCTACCTGCACACAGGAGATTGAGGAAGAGTTTCGTGTAAATAGAATTGAGGATGCTCAAAATAAGGCAAGAGAACTTAAAGATGGTTATGAGGAACTTGAGCAAACTATTAAGTCTGAACAAGAACGAGAGCGTCAATTCAATGCCCTATCCAAGGAGATTACAAAGTTAACGCATGGCATTTCTCAAAACAATACTCGGATTTCCCTCAACCAGAGACAAATCAGAGATCTTGAAAATGAAATTCAAACTATTACCAGTCAGTTACAAAACAGAAATACTGAGCATGAGAAGCTAGAACAGTTTCGAGAAAATCTCCAAAAGACAATAGAAGACCTCTCAGACAAAAAACAAGAAATCGTTCATTACGATTTTGCCTATTCCCTACTCAGGGACGATGGTGTAAAAACGAAGATAATTAATAAGTATCTTCCGTTCATAAATCAGCAGGTAAATCGTTATCTTCAAATGATGGACTTCTTCATCAACTTTAAACTTGATGGAGAATTTAGTGAAACTGTAGAATCACCGATTCATGAACACTTCTCATATTCATCTTTTAGTGAAGGTGAAAAAATGAGAATCGACCTTGCACTACTCTTTACTTGGAGAGAAGTTGCCAGACTCAAGAACTCGGTGAATACCAACCTGCTGATTATGGATGAGGTATTTGATTCTTCACTGGATGGATTTGGAACCGAAGAGTTCCTTAAGATCATTCGTTATGTGATTAAAGATGCTAATATATTTGTCATCTCTCATAAGTCAGATTTACATGACAAATTTGAAAGTGTCCTCAAGTTTGACAAAGTAAAAGGTTTTTCACGTATGGTGTCCTGACACACCAAAGAACAATGCAAGTCCCAAACTGGAAGCATCATTCCAAGAAAGAACAGAAACGAAAACTCAAACCACAAGCAATGCGAGCTCGACGAGAAGCATTGAGACAGTTCAAGAAGCGTCACATGACCCTGCCTAAACAGCAGGGTTCTTTTGTATAATAGGTTCATACGCAAAAGACCGATGACTGTCAATCACGAAATCAAGTCTCACCTTGCTAAACTGCTTGCCACCGAAGACCTTGTGGTGGAGCACAAGAATGTAGAAACTGCCTGCTTCAATGTCCATACTCGTGTGCTGACTCTGCCGATGTGGGAGGGTGCCACGAATGAGATTTACGATATGCTGGTGGCACACGAGGTGGGTCATGCACTGTATACTCCTGATCGTGATTGGTTAAAAGAATATAAAGTTCCTCCACAGTTTGTGAATGTGGTTGAGGATGCTCGTATTGAGAAGATGATGAAGCGTCGTTATGCTGGTATCTCCAAGACCTTCTATCGTGGTTATAGTGAACTTTCTGATAAAGATTTTTTCGGTATTGAATGTGAAGATGTGAGCAAGATGAATCTTGCAGATCGTGCAAATCTATACTTCAAGATTGGAAACTTTGCCAATATTCCTTTTGATCAAGACTTTGAGATGCCAATCATTCGTATGATTGATGGTTGTGAAGACTTTGATGACGTTCTGATTGCGGCACAGGCACTCTACAAGTACTGTCAGAATCAGATGAATACCGAAACCAAGACTGATATGGATTCTTTGGAATCACAAAGTTCTGGTTCTTCCGATAATACAAATCAGCAGCAAGAAACTGATTCTCAATATCAGGAAGAAGATCAGAATCAGTCCGAAGATGGTGAAGCATCTGAACAATCCACCGAATCTGCGAGTGATGAACAATCGAACGATGGAGGTGGTGTAAGCAATTCGGACCCTCAGGTAAGCACAATGGATTCTCTCGAAGAATCTATTAAGGATCTTATCGATATGAATGGTATTGAGAATGTTTATCTTGAGATTCCTAAACTAAATCTGGAAAAAATTATTGTTCCCAACTCTACAATACATAATGCCTGCCATGAACTGTGGGATGATTGTTTCGATAAAACTGTTTTTGATTTTGTTGATTCCGAGTTTCTAAAGTTTAAGAAATCTGCACAGAAAGAGGTCAACTATCTTGTAAAAGAGTTTGAGTGTCGTAAGTCTGCAGATTCCTATGCTCGTGCCACCACTGCTCGCACGGGTGTTCTTGACTGCACTAAACTTCACACCTACAAGTACAACGAAGATCTTTTCAAGAAAGTTACCACTCTTGCTGATGGTAAGAATCACGGTCTGGTATTCATTCTTGACTGGTCTGGTTCGATGGGTCAGGTGATGTTGGACACCGTTAAGCAACTTTCTAATCTGGTTTGGTTCTGTAAAAAGGTTGGTATTCCTTTTGATGTCTATGCATTTACCAACGATTATCCTCTCGTTTCTTATGATGAAGATGGTAAATCAGATCTCCGAGAACTTTCATATCGAAAGAAAGATGGACTGATGCAAGTTGGTGAGTGGTTCTCTTTGATGCATATGTTGACTCACAAGACTAACTCTAAAACTTTGGATCAACAGATGAATCATTTGTTCCGTCTTGCATGGAGCTTTAGTCGTTATACAATGTATAAAATTCCTATTGGTATGGGTCTCTCAGGAACTCCTTTGAATGAGACGATGATCTCACTTCATCAAATCATTCCTCAGTTCAAGAAAGAAAACAAACTTCAAAAGGTTCAATGTGTTGTGTTGACTGATGGTGAAGGATGTTCTCTCAAATACCACCGTGAGGTGCAACGTCACTGGGAATCCGAACCGTTTATGGGTACGGCACACGTTGGACAACACTGTTTCTTGAGAGATCGTAAAACTGGAAATACTTACAACTTGGGTGACAATTGGTATGATATGACTGATGTTCTTCTCGAAAATCTAAAAGATAACTTTACTGACACTAACTTTATTGGTATTCGCGTTCTGGAATCTCGTGATGCCAACTCTTTTATTCGTCGTTATACTGGAGGTTGGAGTTCCCCTCAATATGATAAGGTTCATCAGATTTGGAGAAAAGAAAAAGCATTCGCACTTAAAGAATCTGGATATCACACATATTTCGGACTCTCGGCAAATGCCCTTGCAAATGAGTCTGAGTTTGAGGTTGATGATGATGCGTCCAAGGCACAGATCAAGAAATCCTTTATGAAGAGTCTCAAGAACAAAAAGATGAATAAAAAAATCCTCAACGAATTTGTGGACCTTATTGCTTGATAAATATTTTTATAGTATAGGTATTAAAAATGTCTAGATTTGGGAAATTGTTGGGAGGTAAAAAAGCATCACCTGCTCCAACTCCTGCACCAACAGCACCGGAACCACCTAAAGTAGAGGTAGTAGAAGTTCCTGCTGTTCAAGAAGTTACGGAATCTCCTATCGTTGATGAAGATACTACTAACTATGAAGAGTGGATTGAGGAGGAGTATGAGAGTGATGTGTCATTTCATGACATGACTAAGAAAGAACTTGAAGACTATGGTAGAACCGTAGGTATTGAGTTGGATAGAAGGCATTCTAGAAGAAAGTTGGTTCAAGAATTGCAAGAGTATTTGGACAATCACTGAACTGTCCACTGGGGGTCTCAGGACCCCCTTTTTTCTTGTATAATAACTTCAGTTGAAACAAACAACCTACATCATGTCTCTTTCTTCTGACTACATCCGCACCTCTCTTCAATCTCTTTATGGAGAATCTGTGACAAGTGCCGATATTCGTGCATGGTGTGCAATGAATGGTGCCACATATCAGACCATTACTAAAAAACTTTCTGATTACAAAGTTGGCCATGGTAAGTGGAACCTTACCGTTCGGGAACAAATGGAGAAAACCTACCAGGCACCTGCTGCAATTGTTCCCGATCAGGAACAGCAAAACCTTATCCCCGCGAAAGATGATACCTTCGTCAAGTTTGGTAACTTTGGTGATATTAAAAAGATTATTCAGTCCCGTCTTTTTTATCCAACGTTTATTACTGGTCTGTCTGGCAATGGTAAGACTTTCTCTGTTGAGCAAGCATGTGCCCAACTTGGACGAGAACTTATTCGTGTAAACATTACTATTGAAACTGATGAAGACGATCTTATTGGTGGTTTCCGTCTTGTCGATGGGGCAACTGTTTGGCATAACGGACCTGTCATTGAAGCACTCCAACGAGGAGCAGTCCTGCTACTCGATGAAATTGACCTTGCTAGCAATAAAATCCTCTGCCTCCAGTCCATCCTTGAAGGCAAAGGTGTGTTTCTGAAGAAGATTGGTAAGTTTATCAAACCTACCGCAGGTTTCAATGTGATTGCCACTGCCAACACCAAAGGTAAAGGTTCTGATGATGGTCGTTTCATCGGCACCAACGTTCTGAATGAAGCATTCCTTGAACGTTTCCCTGTGACCTTTGAGCAGGCGTATCCCACTCCTACACAAGAGAAGAACATCCTAATGAAACTCTCTGAGGATGTTGATTTCTGTTCTCGTCTTGTTGATTGGGCAGACATCATCCGCAAAACCTTCTATGATGGTGGCATTGATGAAATCATCAGCACTCGTCGTCTTGTTCACATCATTAATGCCTACAATATCTTTCAAGACAAAGCAAAGGCAATCCAAGTGTGCGTGAATCGTTTTGATGATGAAACCAAGCAAGCATTCCTTGAACTTTATGATAAAGTGGATGCTGACTTCCAACTTCCTGAAGAAGTTGCACCTGAAGCACCTTTCTGATATAATAAGATATGACTAACTCCTGGTCCATGCTTTACGATGAACTTTTGAAAATGGATGAAATTATTGATGATGGTATGCGTCCTTGGGGACACAGCGATTATGAATTTATCATTAACAACAATATGAGCAACGACATTATTACACAATCTCCCAGTACTCCATGGAAGTACAATGAAGAAGAGATCGTCAAAGAACTTCTTGAGTACATTCGTGGAACCTACAATCAACACTATTCTTCTGGTGATGACCAGATTCAAACATTAGATCTGATCGAAGCATGTGGTGATGGTGAACCATTCTGTCGATCTAACATTCTCAAGTATGCCTCTCGTTATGATAAGAAAGGCACCGCACGTCGTGACATTATGAAGATTCTGCACTATGCTGTTCTTCTGATGCATTTTAATGACAAGAATGCACAACGTGAAACCTATCCTCAATGAAACTGAAAGAAAAAACAATGAAACTGTCTGATAATGCCCTTGCAATCCTTAAGAACTTTGCCGGAATCAACAACTCGATTCTTGTGAAGGAGGGTAACAAACTCCGTACCATTTCTGTTGCAAAGAACATTCTTGCCGAAGCAGAAATCAAAGAAGAGTTCCCCCGTGACTTTGCCATTTATGATCTGAACCAGTTTCTGAATGGTTTGAGTCTTCACCAGGATCCTGATCTTGACTTTAAAGAAGATTCTTATCTGAGCATCAAAGAAGGCAAGCGTCGTGTGAAGTATTTCTTTGCCGATCCTAATGTTATCATTTCTCCCCCCGAAAAAGAGATTCAACTTCCTACCGAAGACATTTGTTTTCAGATGGATAGCGTAACTCTTGAGAAACTGGTAAAGGCAGCAGCAGTATATCAGTTACCCGATCTCTCTGCCATTGGTGAGAATGGTGTCATCAAACTTGTGGTTCGTGACAAGAAAAACGATACGTCCAATGAATATGCAATTGTAGTTGGAGAAACTGATCAAGAGTTTACTTTCAACTTCAAAGTCGAAAACATCAAGATCATTCCTGGTGCTTATGACGTTGTAGTGTCTTCTAAACTTTTGTCACAGTTTACCAATACTCAGCACAATCTGAAGTATTATATTGCTCTGGAACCTGATTCTACTTTCGGTTGATGAGACACATCCTCTTTACATTGAAGGGTTGCAATGTTGAGTTGATGGAGGATGAAAACTACATGAGAAAAATGCTGTACAATGCGGCAAAAGAATGTAACTCAACCCTCCTCAACTTATCAGTGTATAAGTTTGAACCACAAGGACTCACTGGTATTGCCATGCTTGCCGAGTCTCATATCAGTGTTCATACATGGCCAGAAAAAGGTATGGCAGTGTGTGACGCTTTTACCTGTGGAGATCATACTACACCAGAAAAAGGTGTAGAATATATGCAGAAGATGTTGGGATCAACCGACATCATTGTGAACGAATTTATTCGACCTTTAGAATGAACATCTTTGTATCAGACCCTGACCCTGTTGTTTCGGCACAGGTTCTACCTGACAAACACATCGTCAAAATGCCTCTAGAGTGCTGTCAAATGCTCTCTATCGTGGCATCAGAGAAGTGGGGGCACGGGTACGGCACTCTCCCAAAGGCAGACGGTACACCCTATGCTACGGAGAAGGGTGCCTTTCGTAATCATCCTTGTACCATCTGGGCAAACGAAAACCTAGCAAATGCACGGTGGTTAATACGTCATGGATTAGCATTGTGTGAAGAGTATTCCAATCGTTACTCTAAAATTCACTCTTGCCTAGCAACTCTTGCTTATGCAAACAAGTTGTTTCCTCTTGAGCCTAGTCACCGAGTACAACTTACTCCTTTTGTTTTTGCTGGACCTGATGAGTTTAAGCATGATACCAGTATTGATATCTTTACTGCCTATAAACGATACATTGCTTCTAAACCTTGGGTCAAAGATAACTATATTCGTATGCCGGAGCGTAAACCAGAATGGGTGTGAGTGATCTTTGGTATGAGTATAAAAAACTCATCTTTAATACTTTTCCTGATCTAGAATATTCTTATACTTGGGCAGATTGGGAAGAAAAAGGAACCTCTCTTTCTGCTAAACTCTATCACTCCGAATACATCTATAAATCTAGAGAGGTGGAGATTTGGGATGATAAATCTTGTATTTACAACAATATCATCTATCCAAATACAGGACAAAACCTTCCTTGCTTTGGAATGGACTTGATGGGTTTCTTTGATAAGAAAGTCATTATTGTATTTGACTTTCAGCACCCAGTAGAAAACTACCTGTTCTCTCATCCAGATCTTCCTAAGGCAGAGGGAACATTTAGATTCTTTGAACCTGGTAATCACTTCTCTGAAAATGTGTTTGTTCGCAAATGCACGATGTCGGAAGTAAATGATTATCTGGATGACTTTGCTGCTTATTTACATGCATACAAAGAAATGCTAGAATCTAAGAAACCTAATGGGTTTGATACTGATGAAACTTACAGGGACTTCGACACCTATATGAAGAAGTTGGATCCTGTAAGTGGTTATTTGAGTAGTAAGTTCGGCAAAGAAAAAGCAGAACAACTAGTAAACGATTTTCTTTTTTGTTATGAGTGATTTTATTTGGGTTGAGAAATATCGACCTAAGACAATTGAAGAATGTATTCTCCCAGAGGCAACTAAGAAGACTTTTCAAAGTTTCCTAGATAAAGGAGAGATTCCTAACATGTTGCTTGCTGGTCCTCCTGGTATCGGTAAAACAACTGTTGCCAAAGCACTGTGTAATGAACTGGGAGTAGATGTTTATGTCATCAACGGATCCGACGAGGGTAGATTCCTTGATACTGTCCGAAACAATGCGAAAAACTTCGCTTCGACCGTATCACTTACGTCGGATGCTAAACACAAAGTCATCATCATTGATGAGGCAGATAACACGTCCAACGATGTACAACTCCTCCTACGGGCGTTTATTGAGGAGTTTGCTGGCAACTGCAGATTCATATTCACCTGCAACTACAAGAACAAAATTCTTGAACCCCTCCACTCCCGATGTGCCGTCGTTGAGTTTGGAATCAAAGGAAAAGAACGTCAGGGTATTGCAGCACAGTTCTTCAAACGCATCCAACAAATCTTGGATACAGAAGGTGTTGAATATGATAACAAGGTCCTGGTAGAACTGATTAACAAGCACTTTCCTGATTGGAGACGTGTGCTCAATGAGTGTCAACGATACTCTGTGAGTGGAAAGATTGACTCTGGTATTCTTGCTACTTTCTCTGATGTTGCCGTTAATGAACTCGTTAAAAACCTCAAAGAAAAGAACTTTGCCGAAGTTCGGAAGTGGGTGGTATCTAATCTGGACAATGATACTACTGTACTTATGCGTCGTATTTACGATGCTCTTTATGATGCCCTTGAAAACAATAGCATTCCTGCTGCTGTGCTTGTGCTTGCTAAGTATCAGTATCAGGCGGCATTCGTAGCTGATCAGGAAATAAATATGCTTGCTTGTCTAACTGAACTAATGGTGGAGTGTAATTTTAAATGAATGTTAAACTGATTCGTATGTGGTCTGGTGAAGATGTCATTGCAGACTTGATTGATGATAAAACTGATATGGGTGAAGATGTGATTGTCATTGCTAATCCTATCGTTGCCGTTCCTACTGGTAATGGGCAAATGGGATTTGCTCCCTGGTCCCCTCTTCTCAAAGGAAAGGGTGAAGAACTGGAAGTGACTAAGAAGTACGTTGTGTACATTGCTGATACTCAAGAACAGATTGAGGAACAATATCGGGAAATGTTCTCTGTCTTGAAAACACCAAGTAAGAAGTTGGTACTATGAAAAAACAAAAACTAAGAGCACAAGTTAAGTCTAGGTTTTATTACATTTTTTGGGGAACTGCAACCATCGCAGTAGTTCTTGGTCAACTTTATGTCGGTACTGGATATAGATTAATGTCTCAAAGTATCAACAAATTCTTCTATACACTTACTGCCGAATTGGAGAGGGTCGATGGGACTACTGAATATCGATAAAACCAAACTGGTTGAACCAAAAGTGAAAACAACTCCCGAACTCGTCGAACAAGCAAACTTTGGTTTGTTTCGTGCTAAAATGACTCTACCTGCTGCCGCAAAACATTGTGGCATGACTCAGAAAGAAATGAAGATGACTTTCTGGGAATTTTTGAAGTATCATCCTGTTGATTATGAAAACGTTTCCTCTGAAAACCTGTCTTAGATACCCCGGTGGTAAGTCGAAGGCAACTAAGACTTTAGCACCATGGTTTCCAGAAGACTTCAAAGAATATCGTGAACCATTCATTGGTGGTGGTTCTGTGGCATTTTATGCCACTCAGGCATATCCCGATGTTCCTGTTTGGATCAATGATAAGTATGTGACTCTTTATAACTTCTGGGTTCAACTCAGAGATCATGGTGAGGAACTTTCTGATCGTCTGAATGATATTAAATCAAAAGCATCTAACTATCAGTCTCAGGATGACATAGATACTGCACATAAGGAACTATTTGATCAGACACGAGATGACATCAATTCTCAGGATGGACTTGATCGTGCCATAAGTTTTTTCATTTTGAATAAGTGTAGTTTTTCTGGATTAACTGAAAATAGTACATTCTCCAAGACAGCAGCACGTTCTAATTTTTCTTTCGTTGGTATTGAAAAACTAAAGAAGTATTCTCAACTTATTCAGAAGTGGAAAATCACCAATCTTGATTATTCTGAAGTGATGAATGCTCCTGGTGAGGATGTGTTTGTATTCCTTGATCCTCCTTATGACATCAAAGATTTTCTTTACGGGAAAGATCGTGAGATGCATAAATCTTTTGATCATGATCGATTTGCCGAAGATGTGTATAAGTGTCCTCATAAGTTTATGATTACCTATAATGTGAATGATAGGTTGCTTGAACTTTATAAGGATTACTATCTTCGTGAATGGAAACTTCGTTATTCCATGGCACATCGTGGTGAAAAGGGAACTGATGAAAATGTGAAGACAGAACTTCTTGTTACAAACTATCCCACCGAAAAAGAATCTATAAACGTTCTCGATCTTCTTCTTTATGACTGAACTGAAAGACTGGCTCAATTCCATCAATCAAACGAAAAAGAATCTGATTGACGAAGATCCTTCACTTGAGAAGGAATATCCTCCCTATATCATCAACCGTTGTTTTTCTGGACACATCGATACTTTGATGTTTTCTAATGAGATGAATAAGTATAACTTCCTCTCAAAGAAACTTCAATATGATTTTTTTATAAATATTGTGAGGAAAAAGAAGAGGTTCTCTCCCTGGCTCCGACAAGATAAGATCAAAGATCTTGATTATGTCAAACGTTATTATGGTTATAGTAATGAAAAGGCAAAACAAGCTTTGAAGATTCTAACAAAAGAACAACTTAATTTTATTAAATCAAAATTTGACACCGGAGGATCAAAATGAGTGTTGTTAGAGAAGCTGAAGTGAAATGGTCACCAGATCAAATGGTGGAAGTGGTTCTGAGTGAACCCGATGATTTTTTGAAGGTTCGTGAGACTTTGACTCGTATTGGAGTTGCGTCTAGGAAAGAGAAAAAGATCTATCAATCCTGCCATATTCTACACAAGCAAGGTAGATATTTCTTAGTACATTTTAAGGAACTGTTTGCTCTTGATGGTAAACATGCAAACCTGACACAGAACGATGTCCAACGTCGTAACCGTATTGCTCAACTGCTTGCTGATTGGGGTCTTATTGGTATTGTTGATGTAGAGAAGATTCAAGACATCGCACCACTCAATCAGATTAAAGTACTTGCATATAAAGATAAGCAAGATTGGATTCTGGAAACCAAGTACAATATTGGGTCTAAGAAGAAACGGGTAGAAGAAACCGAATAAATAAACGTGCGATCTTTCATGACGGCCGCTTCAAAAGTCGGAAACCCTTTTAGAACCTGTCGTCTATTGACGGGTTCTTTTTTTATGATATAATAAACTGGTAGTTTGCAATAAACTTTTTTATAATGACGACCGTCAACTTTGGATCCATTAAAGAAGACAATAAAAACTTTGAGACGGACTTTACTCTTAAGTGGCGTAACATTGTAAAAACTTGTTTAAATGAACAAGTTTCACGAAACTTCGCCAGTACCAGACTATCTGGTGTTAAGGAACAGTGTAGAAGACACTTTGGATATCTTTCTGAACCAGAACTCAAAGTGGTTCAAGATAGAATTTCGGATCGATTTAGATCTCAAATTTTATCCGCTGAATGGGATCCTTGGAGAGATAAACTTCCTGGAATTTTCAAAGAAAGGAAAGTAAATATTGAGACTTCCCAAGCAGTTCTTAATTTTGATTCTGATGGATTTCCTACCAATATTGAAATGAATGAATCTATTTCCTGCCCAAAAGAAGAAACTTTTCTCGTTCAGGTAATTTCAGAAAAGGATGGAAAACTTCGTATGAATATTCCTGGAACTCCAAAAGACACTCTTTTTGTAAGTCTTTCGGATCTTTTAAAATCTCTTGCTGGATAACCGAATAAAAAATTACGGGGTTCACTACCCCGTTTTTTATGTCTTATGCTAATATATACTTATGGATGCCTTCGGGGTCCACACAACGCAATCTCGCTTTTTTTAGGAGAGCTACAAATGACTAACTTAATGAAGTATAACGCCGCTAATTTGGATCAACTGCTAGATCGTATAAATAGAAATAGTATTGGCATGGATGAATACTTTGATCGTCTGTTTAATCTGCACGAAACGACATCAAACTATCCTCCATATAATCTAGTCACGGTTAGCAACGTAGAATCAAGACTAGAACTTGCATTAGCAGGATTCAAAAAAGAAGAAGTTTATGTCTACACTCAAGACGGTAAACTCTTTGTCGAAGGACAAAAAGAAGACAAAGAAACCAACACAAACTATGTCCATAGAGGAGTGGCTCAGAGATCTTTCACCAGATCTTGGACCCTCTCAGATGAAACGGAAGTTAGATCAGTTGTATTTGAGGATGGGTTACTGAGTATTACTCTCGGTAAGATCATTCCAGAGCATCATCAACGTAAAGATTATCTTTAAACCAATACAATTGAGCAGAAATCAGTAGCAATCATTACAGACTTTTGTATCACTATGATACATAATGACTATATAAAATGTACTTACGGAGGCGTTATTATGAACTTCACAGTACCAACAGTAATCGTCGGATCAACTCTAACTCTTTTTGGTTGGTTGGTCCTTTCCCCCGTCTTTCCCTAATCCACCACCTATGGAAATCATCGCAACATTTGCACTACTCGGTTCTGCTATCTTCGGAGCATATAAACTGACACCAAAAACCAAATAAATACAACTGAATATCGTCGGCGCAATGCCACGAGGGGTAACTGGCAAAATCCAGTTGACACCCCTCTTTTTTATTGCTATAATAAAATGAGGTAAAATTAAAAAATGTCAATCAAACTTGCTGTACTAAAATCTGGAGAAGACATCATTGCCGATGTGAAAGAAATTCTTACCGAAGATAAAAATGTTGTTGGATATCTTCTCAATGATCCACACATTGTTCTAACTGGTAATGATATTTTTAGAGAAGAGGGTTCTGAAGAGGGGCACATTCAAATTTCTCTTCGTCCTTGGTTAGTATTATCTAAGGATACACAGGTTCCTATTCGACCGGATTGGTTGGTTACTGTTGTTGAACCAGTTGATATGTTAACGCAAATGTATGAGGAAAAGGTAAATGGAAAGAGTGATCAAACTGATTCTACTGACGAACAGTGAAAGATTGATTAGTGAGATTGTAGAAGTTGGTGCCGATATTGGTCAACCAGATTGCAAACTTATTAATCCTATGGAAATCTGGGAAGGAAACAATCTCTGTTCCTGGATGATGGATCATACTAATCAAACAGAGTTTATGATCAGTTCTGATAAGATCATTACTCTTGCTGATCCAAACTCAGATCTTTTGGAAAAATACACTAGTCTTACTAATGAAGGTTCTTAGTATTGATTTAGATTACATCATGGGTCCAGTCATTGAACTTTATAATGGACTAAAGTTCAATGATAATCCTGGGATAAGATGGGAACAACTTTTTAATAACACTGATTTTAAGGAAAGTCATTTTTATATTGATCAATCCAACTTATTATTTTGTTATAGTACATTTCTAAAAGCACTTCGCAACTGTGATAGTGTTTCATTTGGATATGAGCACGACTCTATTTTATTCAGCATCGCAGATTATGATGGCATTGATCTAATCAATATAGATCATCATGATGATGTCTTTGGTGGTGACTACACTGCAGAAATGTCAGATGAAGATGCTTATAAAATGGAGTTTTATGAGTTGCTAAAATATGATAGAGTTCATGAAGGAAACTGGGGTGCTTGGTTAGGTGGTAGGGGTAAACTAAACTCTTTTACCTGGATTGGAAATGCAAACAGTGGAAATAAAATACGAAATAGATTCAACTCAGAAGTTGTTCCCAACTATAAAAATATAGAGAAGGAAGATTATAAGTTCAATAACTATAATTTTGATCACATCTTTGTGTGTATGTCACCGCAGTATATTCCACCAAATCACTGGCACTACTTTTCAATGTTCATCAGTGCATTTGAGGAGTTTACGGGAAAGGATGCTATAATACATACGGAGAAGTTTGAAACGAACATTCGTCACCAAAGGATTCATAATGAGATTTTACACCAACGTTCAAATGGTCGGTGACCACTTTCTGGTCCGTGGTTATGAGAATGGAAGGCACTTTGCTACAAGGGAAAAGTTTTATCCAACACTGTTTATTCCCTCCAATAAAGAAACAAAATATAAAACTCTGGAAGGTGATTACGTTGAATCTGTAGAACCGGGTACTGTTCGTGATTGTAGAGACTTCATCAAAAAGTATGAAGGTGTAGAAAACTTCAAGATCTATGGCAACGACCGATACATCTATCAGTACATTTCTGAGATGTATCCCGAAGAAGAGATTAAGTTTGATACCAGTAAGATCAAGATTGCTACACTTGATATTGAGGTTGCATCAGAAAATGGATTCCCTGATGTAGAGTCTGCTGCCGAGGAAGTGCTTCTAATCACTGTTCAGGATTATGCAACCAAGCAGATCCGCACTTGGGGTCGTGGTCCTTTCAACAATAAGCAGCAGAATGTTATCTACAAAGGTTTTAGAACTGAGTATGAACTTCTGACCGATTTCATCAACTGGTGGATGATTGAAGACAATACTCCAGAAGTCGTCACTGGTTGGAACAGTGAACTATATGATATTCCATATTTGGTTCGTCGTATTGATCGTATTCTTGGTGAGAAGTTGATGAAACGTATGTCACCTTGGGGATTGGTGACAGAACGTGAAACTGTTGTGATGGGACGTAAACAGATTTCATATGATGTTGGAGGCATTACTCAACTTGATTATCTGACATTGTATAAAAAGTTTACGTACAAGGCACAGGAATCTTATCGTTTGGACTACATAGCCAGTGTAGAACTTGGACAGAAGAAGTTAGATCACTCTGAGTTTGATACCTTTAAGGATTTCTACACTCATGGTTGGCAGAAGTTTGTAGAATACAACATCATTGACGTGGAACTTGTTGACCGTATGGAAGACAAGATGAAACTAATTGAACTTGCGATTACTATGGCATATGACGCCAAGGTAAACTATAATGATGTGTTCTTTCAGGTTCGTATGTGGGATGCGATTATTTACAACTATCTCAAAAAAAGAGATATTGTGATCCCACCTAAAGAACGATCAGACAAAGATTCCAAGTACGCAGGTGCTTATGTCAAGGAACCGATTCCTGGAAAGTATGATTGGGTTGTGTCTTTTGACCTCAACAGTCTGTACCCTCACCTTATTATGCAGTACAACATCTCACCAGAGACCTTACAAGATACCCGTCACCCAACAGCTACCGTTGATAAGATACTTAATGAAGAGATAACATTTGAGATGTATAAGGATACTGCGATATGTGCTAATGGTGCAATGTATCGTAAGGATGTGCGTGGATTTCTTCCGGAACTGATGGAAAAGATCTATAAGGATCGCACCATCTATAAAAAGAAGATGCTTGCTGCAAAACAAGATTATGAAAAAACTCCAACGAAGGCACTGGAAAAAGAAATCGCACGTTGCAACAACATCCAGATGGCACGAAAAATTCAACTCAACTCTGCTTATGGTGCGATTGGTAATCAGTATTTTAGGTATTATAAACTTGCAAATGCTGAAGCAATCACTCTCTCGGGTCAAGTTTCTATCCGTTGGATTGAGAATAAGATGAACGGATTTCTAAATAAGATTTTGCAAACAGAGGAAGTCGATTATGTCATCGCATCTGACACTGACTCAATCTATCTTAATATGGGACCTCTTGTTGATAAATTTCTTAGTCGTCAGTCTGGTGATAAAACAAAGGTTGTTCAGTTACTTGATAAGATCTGCCAAGACAAGTTGGAACCATTCATCGAATCCTCTTATCAGGAACTTGCGGATTACGTTCAGGCATATGAGCAAAAAATGATTATGAAACGTGAGAATATTGCCGAACGTGGTATTTGGACTGCGAAGAAGCGATACATTCTCAACGTATGGAATAGTGAGGGTGTGCAATACACCGAACCCAAACTAAAGATGATGGGTATTGAGGCAGTTAAGTCTTCGACACCGGCACCTTGTCGCAAGATGATTAAGGATGGTCTTAAACTGATGATGAGTGGTACGGAAGAAGATGTGATTGACTTTATTGATGAGTGTCGCAAAAAGTTTAAGACATTACCGCCAGAAGAGATTGCATTTCCACGTTCAGTATCTGATGTCGTAAAGTACAAGTCTCACTCTGACATTTATATTAAAGGAACTCCCATCCATTGTCGTGGAGCACTACTTTTCAATCATTATGTTAAGGAGAAAAAACTGACTAATAAATATTCACTTATTGGTAATGGAGAAAAGATTAAGTTTCTTTATCTAAAAAAACCGAATATTATTCAGGAGAACGTAATCTCCTTCATTCAAGACTTTCCTACAGAACTCAGTCTTGACAAATATATTGACTATGACTTACAATTTGAAAAGAGTTTTGTAGAACCACTTAAGTCTATCTTAGATGCGATTGGGTGGAATGTTGAGAAAACTGTAAACCTTGAACTATTTTTTGGATAATGGATTTTTTAAAAGATATTGTAAAAGAGATTGGTGATGACTACACCAAACTCGCAGCAGACATTGACGAGACCGAAACTTATGTGGACACAGGTTCGTACATTTTTAATGCACTGGTTTCAGGTAGTATATTTGGTGGTGTATCTGGGAATAAGATTACTGCTATTGCTGGAGAGTCTTCTACTGGAAAGACTTTCTTCTCTCTCGCTGTGGTTAAGAATTTTCTTGATTCTAACCCCGATGGTTATTGTCTCTACTTTGATACTGAGGCTGCCGTCAACAAGTCCCTACTTGAGTCTAGGGGCATTGATCTTAATCGGTTAGTTGTAGTGAATGTGGTTACTGTTGAGGAGTTCCGTACCAAGGCACTCAAGGCAGTAGACATATACTTAAAAAAACCTGTAGAAGAACGCAAACCCTGTATGTTTGTGTTAGACTCTTTGGGTATGCTTTCCACTGAGAAAGAGATTACTGACGCACTGAATGACAAACAAGTTAGGGATATGACCAAATCCCAACTGATCAAAGGTGCCTTCCGTATGCTCACTCTCAAGTTGGGTCAGGCAAACATTCCCATGATTGTTACCAACCATACCTACGATGTCATTGGCGCTTACGTTCCTACAAAAGAGATGGGAGGCGGTTCTGGTCTTAAGTATGCTGCTTCTACTATCATCCATCTCTCAAAGAAGAAAGAGAAAGACGGAACAGAAATTGTCGGAAATCTTATCAAGGCAAAGACTGCTAAGTCGCGTTTAAGCAAGGAGAACCAAGATGTTACGGTGCGTCTTTATTACGATGAGCGTGGTCTTGATCGTTATTACGGTCTTCTTGAACTCGGTGAGATCGGTGGACTTTGGAAGAATGTCGCAGGTCGATATGAAATCGACGGAAAAAAAGTCTATGCTAAGGCAATCCTTAAAGAACCAGAGGCATATTTTACCCCAGAGGTAATGGAAAAACTTGATCAAATTGCAAAGACTGAATTCTCATATGGAACGAATTGAAACAACAATTCTCAGAAACTTAATACATAACGAAGATTATTCTCGGAAAGTTATTCCATTTATTGAACCCACTTATTTTGAGCAAAGAACCGAAAAGGTAATCTTTGAAGAGATTACTCAGTTTATTGTAAAGTATGGATCGGCAATCACAACCGAAGCACTAAATATTGAGGTTGAGAATCGAACTGATCTAAACGAGAGTGAAATCAAAGAGACAAGAGATATTTGTAACTCATTCACAGACTCTCCAGTAGATCACCAATGGTTACTGGACACCACCGAAAAGTGGTGCCGTGACCGTGCGATTTATCTTGCCCTGATGGAATCGATCCATATTGCTGATGGTAATGATGAGAAGAAGAATCGGGATGCCATTCCCAGCATTCTTTCTGATGCACTGGCGGTTTCATTTGACAATAACATTGGACACGACTACTTACAAAACTACGAAGAAAGATATGAGTTCTATCACAAGAAAGAGGACAAGATTCCGTTTGATCTCGAATATTTCAACAAAATCACAAAAGGTGGTTTACCTAACAAGACTCTTAACATCGCACTTGCTGGTACGGGTGTCGGGAAATCTTTATTCATGTGCCATGTTGCTAGCTCCGTGTTGCTCCAAGGACGGAACGTTCTCTACATTACAATGGAGATGGCAGAAGAGAAAATTGCTGAACGAATTGACGCCAACCTTCTCAATGTCCCAATCCAAGACCTGACAGAACTTCCCAAGTCATCGTTTGAGAATAAAATCACTAAGTTGGCAGCAAAGACACAGGGGTCACTTATAATTAAGGAATATCCAACTGCGAGTGCACATAGTGGACACTTTAAAGCACTTCTTAGTGAACTTGCACTTAAGAAGTCATTTAGACCTGATATTATTTTCATTGATTACCTTAATATATGCGCTTCCTCCCGTTATAAGCAAGGTGGTTCTATCAATTCATATAGCTATATTAAATCTATTGCAGAGGAGCTTAGAGGGTTGGCTGTCGAAGCCGAGGTCCCTATCGTATCTGCCACCCAGACCACTCGTTCTGGTTATGGTAGCAGTGACGTTGACCTTACTGACACTTCTGAGTCCTTTGGTCTCCCTGCTACTGCTGATCTTATGCTTGCCCTTATTAGCACTGAGGAGCTTGAACAACTTGGTCAAATAATGGTTAAGCAATTAAAGAATAGGTATAACGATATTTCTATTAATAAAAGATTTATCGTTGGTATTGATCGTGCGAAAATGCGTCTTTATGATTGTGAACAAACAGCACAAAGTGATATACTTGACTCTGGGCAGGAAGAGGAGTATAATAACGAAGACAAACCCAAAAAATCTTTTGAAGGGTTCAAATTCTAATGAACGGTTTTTATTCTATATTTAATCCTGATGGCAAAAAGATTGCTGATTGTGGATCTTTACGGGACGCAACCAATCTTGTTGCCATGAGAGGTGAGGGTCACTACTATCAGTTCACTCCTTACCCTGGTGATATCATTGATGTATCTTTTGGTAAGCAACTTCCCACACGGGATATTGTTGTGAATATGGATGGTGGCATCGGTGGTTCTTGGAAAGAAGTTTCTGAAGAAGAATTTGATGAGATCTTCCCTCCCCCAAAACTAAAACAACTAAAAGAAAATCAACAACAACCTTTGGACTTATGACCATTTCAATTAGCAAAGAAGATACACCTGAAGGAACTAAATTTACTATGTCTGAAAGAAAAATTGATTTTGAACGATATCAAAAATTTGTTGATGCGGTTACTAGCGATACCT
>Ga0208917_1000447_pt1 | contig 21152 bp, 26 predicted proteins | sample DEB08_DNA_10_FD_185500 | JGI IMG/M metagenome (GOLD analysis project Ga0208917, IMG submission 185500) | Aqueous microbial communities from the Delaware River and Bay under freshwater to marine salinity gradient to study organic matter... | ecosystem: Environmental > Aquatic > Marine > Coastal ...
TGCATAATTGTATCTAAATTTTTTTCTACGTCTGACCATTCCGTAGGATATCTTATATATTTGTTTCTGTGATCCAGGTCATCTATACTAGGACAAACTCTGGCTTCTTTAAATTCTTTCCATAAAGGAATTGCTTTGTCTGGTAAGTTTGTCATGTTAATATTATACCACAATATAATATTTTTACTACGTCCGCTCTCAACCAACATTTCTAAAAATTTCCAATGTGCTTTTATAAGTGTGGGTTCACCACCATTTATATAAAGTACTTCTAAATTAGGTGCACATTTAAATAAATCTTCATAAAAATTTTCGTCTTCTGGCCATTGAAAATCATGTTTATGATCTAACCAACTGTATCCATCATTGACAAACTCTAACGAGTCAACAATCTTTTTATAATCTGCCACCCACCTTGAACTACTTGCTGGATTACAAGTACGACAGCGGACATTACATACATTACCAAGACGCAACTCAACAAAACGAAGGTCCATAGGTATGCTACCATCCTCACTTGTAATTCTGGATGCGTAATTGGGGTCAAAGTCCTTATATATCTTGGACTCGTAGACACGTTTGCTCTCAATTCCTTTTCTTTCTTCATCGTAGCATCTTTTACATGCTTTAGGCTCCACATCATTTAACATCTCCAATCTGATCTCTTTGAAATAGTCACTATTCATATGTGTTTCTATATCGTGATCATTTAAGTTAAAGAACTCGTCTCGTTCTTTACCGTAATTTCTTGCTCTATTTTTACCGGCAGTCATATCTGATATACAACAAGGAGTAACACCACCGTGAGGGTGCGTACCTAAATGATTCCAGGGCAACGGACAAAATTTATCGTCTTTTATGCTCATATAACACTACCTTTTTCTAGAGAACCATATTTTTTATCTTGTAAATATTTTTTCTCTTCTAAGTGATAAACAAATTCATATTTTAAAATTTGAAATAATTCGTTAAATACTTCTCTAAAATTTTCTTTTCTGTATTTGTCACCAGCAACTGTTTGTGTTTTAAATAGTTCCCACCTCCAGGCTATTTCTGCCTCTACTGTATCGGTAGGTTGATTACCATAAGGCACAACTGTTTCTGTTCTTGGTGTTAGTACATGTTTTATAATGCCTTTAATATCTTCTTGATACTGTTCCCTAAATTTTGATATATCAGTTAAGGGTGCAACAATTTCTTCCTTGCATTCTTCAGGGAAAATATTTGGATTATACCAAGTAGGAAAATTTGCAATATTATGAAATATAATAAAGTTAGGCCATCTTTCTGCAAATACTTTATGAAATTCTGCAAGGTAATGTACATTTAAACTTGATATAGTAATTGTAATTCCTATTGCAATACCTGGAGTTAAACTGTGAAAATAATCTAGATTTTCACTTACTTCTTTCCAATTGGCTCCATGTCTTAAATATTCAAAACGTTTTCCAATACCGTCTATACTTACATTGAATCCTACACTTGCAAAATTATCAATCATTCTTTGCAAAAACTTTTTATTTAAGGTCGTTCCATTTGTACTTAAATTTACATGTACGTTTTGTGCTATTTCATCGTCTATAAGTTTATTGGCAAACACCTTAAACTCTTTCATATAAAAAGGTTCGCCGCCCATAACTTCTAAATATTTTGCATGGGGCAACCAGTCATCTAAGTCTGTCCAAAACTTACTATTTTCTATATCGTCCATTTCAATTTTAACAGACTCTTTTATGTAAGGCATCTTTCTTGCTTCTGCTTCTTTTACCCACTTGCTACTGTAATTAGGATTACATGTTCTACATTTTAAATTACATGTAGTACTTAATATAATCTGTAAGTCCTCGGGCATGTCAGGTTCTTCTGCATAGTCTATTTCTGGATATCTAAATTCAGCATACTCATTATAAATTTGCCTTTTAGATTTTACACCATTGTCTTCGTCTCTCCAACAAGCATCACAATTCTTAGGACGTTCTCCATCTCTAATTTGTTGCCTTATATTTTTATAATATTCGCTGTGAAAGATTTCTCTTATAGAAGTTTCGCCTAAGGTATATTCCTCACCTTCTGAGTTTGTAACTCTTTCTCTTGCTATGCAACATGTTCTAACATGGCCGAAAGGCTCATTAGAGATATGTTTCCATAGTAAGGAACAATACTTAGGCTTACTCATTACTTTCCTCTAGTATTTCCGTAATGAATTACTTTAACACCTTCTATATCTGGAGTCTTCCTCCATGGATCAACTACTATACTACCTTGTGCAAAGTTTAACTCTGTACCATTACCTGTTGATACTAATGCATCATCACAGTCTGTAACTTTGTGATCACCATACCAACCTGGTACAGTATCTAATTGATCACCATATGTTATGCCAGGATTATGTGCAAGTAAATATACAGCAGGTTTATCTAATACTGATTGCGGAGGCATATCTCCGGTTTTTTCGTCTAAGTAATATAATTCATGACCACGATTTTCTACATAGTGACCTACTAACATACTTGCCGAACCGGCTTCATACTCTACTAGTGGCTTGTATGCTTTACCAACAATAATTACAGGCAACGCACCTATCATTGTTCTTGTTGTAGGATGAAAATCTCCTTCTGCAAGTTCGCAAAGTCTATTAGCCATGTTTTCTGCTTGTTTTTCTCTTGATAACATCACAGCATCAAATAAGTCATATCCTAGATCAAGTTCTTCAGCCATCCAACGTAGGGCAATGTTATCACGTGGGTGACAAGCACCTCCGTCTCCCATACCTGGCTTCATATAACCTGGTCCCATAATACGCCTATCACTTTGTGCAAGAGCATCACATACTACTTCTGCATTTATATTACCTAAGTTTTCTGCAACGTCTTGTATCATGTTTACTAGACTTACTTTAGCACTAATAAATGTGTTGTAAAATACTTTAATACATTCTGTTTCGTCCCAAGTACCTATAATGTATCTTGGTTCGTTTTGCATTATTGTTTTGTAGAAGTCTACAAGTTCTTTTGCATCACCTGTTTCACTTCCGTCTTCTGTTCCAATCATTACCATTTCTGGATTAACCATATCCCACTTTACTGTACCCATAGCAATAAGATATGGATTGTAAACGAATCTGGCGTTTGGAATTAATTCAATAAACTCTCTCCTGGTTGTTCCAGGGAGAACTGTTGATATAAGGACTACTAATTGGTCTTTTGTTGCAACCGCATTTACTTCACTAAGTACTTGCTTGACTAATGTGTAGTCAAAGTCCTTATTGGGTAAATGGCTGGTTGGTGCTTTTCCATCATACTGTGGGTCGTGTGGTGTAGGTACTGCAATAAAAACAATATCTTGTCCTATTACGGCTCCTTCCAATGTGTCACTCATTGTAAAGTTTTCAGGCTCTACAGGATTAACATCATACCCAACAACATCATGTACTTCAGCGACCATCTCGGCACAGGCTTGTCCTAACTTACCTACACCGATAAATCCGACTGAGGCCATCTCTATCTCCTGTGTTGTTTGTGTAGATTTAACTACCTATATATTTATCAACTGATTTGTTGATATCTTTTGATCTCCGGCTCTAGGAATTTTTCTATTAAATAATATGCTCCGGATTTTTTAAGTGCTCTTTCAACACATTCTAAATCTTTTTTAATAGATATATTTGCTCTTTCTCCAGGTTGAATACCTAAATCTAGCATAAATTTATCTAAGTCTTTAGAATCAATATATGTTGCATCAAAATCTTCGCAAAAATCTAAATAGTTACAGGTATGATAATTAGTATGTACAGTAAATGCCCTACCCCAATTATGTTTGTTTTCTTGTGTGCCCTCACAAATAAATTCTGATAGATAAAATAATCTATCTATAAAACGTATTAACCTTTCTTCGTTGTAAATAATTTTTTCCCATAGATCAGCAAACTCTTCTTCATAAGTAATTCCGCTTATATAATCCTGCAAAATTTCCTTAAAACCGCTTACATATCTTGACCATGGTTCTCTTTTAATAAAATAAATTTTATAATCTTTTTTGTAAAGATAATCTACTATTTCTTCCTGTCTACTTTTGCGATTAAAATATTCCGGACCTATGCCATACCAATCTACGTCTGCTTCGCCAACAGTTCTCCATTCAGATGATAATTGATTTTGTAATGATGTTGTACCAGTTTTACCTTTACTGAATATGCAAATTTTTTCTTTATCATTAATTGCTAACATTTTTTGACTCTAAATATTCAAATATTTCAACTTCTGGTTTTAAATAGTCAACTGTTTCTTCCCATAAATTACTATCTTTCCAAACCTTTTTTAATACATTTTTAACTTCCTGAGGATCTTTTACTCTTAGATTTTCTTTTGTGGAGTTTGTATGTTCTATTTTCTTTTCAAATTCTATTTTTTTATATCCCAAATTATCCATTGTGGTATCTAAATTTTTTATATTTAAAAACTTTATATCAGGGTGATCTAAATATTTTTTATCTTTATAGCCAATTAATCTATTGGTACAATGCCTATTTAAATGCATATTCACCTCATTACATAAATACTCTGTAAAAGAAATATTCATCGTTTTTAAATTATCTTCTAAATGGGTAATTGTTATTTTCCAAAATTCTTCATTAGTAAAAAGGGGAGTAAAATCTAATGGATCACCAAGATACGTTTTTATTAATTCTGGTGTCAACATTTGTGATGTGATCATTCCTTGTATAAGTCCTGAAAAAAATCGATCATATGGTTCCCTATACAAGCCGAATACATTTTCATATTCTGAAAAATCCTTTTTAAATTTATGTTTTTTTGAACCTTTTTTTTCTAAATTGTACTTAGGTAAATGGCTTGTTGCCACCTTTGCATAAGATATAAACATATTTTTCTCATCATGAAAATAATATAACATTATCTCTGATTGTCCTTATAGTCTGTTCTCATCCACCAGTCATATAATTCGCTGTCCAATTTATAGACATCTTCTATTGTGGTCGCTTCTTCTGGTCTCATTTCTGCAATTCGCCTTTGCCATTTTCTGCCTTTAAAGAAATTATCTTCATGTTCATCAGGCCATTGCTCTTCAAATGTAGGAACAGTTAGCATATTTTCTAACTCGTTTATTAGTGTTTGTTGCTTATGTGTTGCACGTGGCTTTATATAATCTAAGTTCTCATGTATAATTCTGTCTAATATATGTCTAGGCCATGCCATAGGACTAAAAACAATATCACTGTGGAAAGCAAACATTCTTTTGGTTTCTATTTTAACATCTAGTTCTATTGCATAGTCAAAAAAGTTTTTTAAGTCTAACATACCAGGACCTGTAAGTGTCAAATCCATTAACATTTTATCATGTCCGCCTGGTAGTGCTACGCCTTCTCTAAAGTTTTTATCCCACTCGTCCCATTTAAGTCCTGTACGAATAAACTCTCCTATCCAGCCTGTGCCATCTATACTTGCACACATTGTCCAGTCTTTTGCTTGTGGTAACCAGTCATATAAGTAATGTTTACCTAAACGTACACGACTTAAATTACTATTATATCGTAAGTGTACAAGTTTTAGTGTATCATCTTGTGCTAGTCTATCCATTGCCCGCCAATGTATATCATACATTAAAGGTTCGCCACCTACCCAGTACAATTCTTCTACTGTACCACTACAAATATATTCCCAAAATTCTTCTTCTACTACTTCCTTTTGGAACTTGTCTATTATCTTTTTATTCTCTGGAACCATGAACGGTTGGTTCTCAGGCGACCATTGATCATGCTTTCGCTTCTCGGCCTCCCATGCTGAACTGAGCGGCTCACCACACATACGGCATTTAAAATTGCATAAATTACTAACCCTATAATCAAAAGAGATAGGTTCCATTGTAGTATATCCATTTTCGTCTGTCTCCTCAAAACATTTATCTATTTTATCCTCAAACAAGTAACCTGTAAACCATTGTCTATATGTACTTTGGCTTAACACACTATCATTACAAACATTACATTGTGGTATTTCTTCTCCTGCCATTAGTTTCTTTCTAATGTCCATCATGTAAGGTGAGTTCCAATGTTCTTTTAGTGTTACTGGTTTGTAATCTGCTATTGTTCCTACTGGTCTAAATAGTCCTGTACTTTCATCATTACTTGCATCTATGTATTGTTTCTGCATCATATGATCTTCGCGGGAGGCACAGCACATACGCCTTTCTGATTGAGGAGAAATATATGTGTGAGTCCAAGGTGCAGTACAGAAAACTTTGTTCTCTGACTCAGGGTGCATAGCACCGTGTTCCCATTTAGGTTTTATTTTAGCCATTTGCTACTTCTAATTGATTTAAATTAATAAAGAAATCATAAAATCGTTTAGGTGATAATACAGGTCCTTCCGGTGTGTCATCATCTCCCAAATATTTTTCTATAAAATCTACATCTTTAAATGCTACTGCACAATCTGGATATATGTCTGCTGTTCTACCTTCATATCCAATATTACAGTCTTTAAATTCTTTTCTCATTTTGTCTAAATTAGATAAATCTAATTCTTCTATTTGGCAAGGGAATTTTGTTTTTGTATGATAAAGACTTAAATCATTTTGTCTTATAGTAGGTTTAAAATGCCTTTCTATAAGTTCTTTAGTATAGTCGTAATCTACATTACATAAAATTACTTCTTTCCAATTTTCACAAACAAATTTTATTAATTCTTTATTTCTACTTCCTTCATAATGTATTTTTATTTTAGAAGTACTACCATGTTCTTTTACCCATACTGCGGCTTCTGTGTCGGTCACACTCCAAATTAAAGGAATACCTATTTCAGTTACTAAGTTGTTAATTTTTCTTGCATTAAGATCATCAATTTCACTTTTCTTTGCTACTTCTATATACGGTAAATGTCCCCATTTACTTTCTATACTTACATATTGTTTATTTTTAGGAATAGAAAGTTTAGGAGTTGCTTTAGAAATGATTACAGCATCAGCATTACATTGTGCCGCGGCAATAATTCTTTTTTGAATTACATCAAAATCGTTTTCATGCCCCATGCTTATATTTGCATATAACTCAATCATCTGCTCCTCCAAGACCGTCGGTGTCCGTATCCCAACCTATACTACTTCCGCCTTTAGGCTTGTAATCAGGTTCAAATTTAAATAATTCATCATCATAATCTTCATCACTTTCACCTGTTTTACGTCCTCGCATTTTCATTTCAACAACTTTTACTTCGCCATCTTCTGTAACAATACGTTTAGCATATAAACTGTCTGTAACACCATGTGTTTTTGGTGCCTGTATATCTTCTTCATCAACTCCCAATGGGATAATTTTTATTCCATCGTAAAATTCTGCTAGTCTAGGAAATGTTTCTTTAAAATTAAATCCACGTCTAGCATCATATTGTTCATAAAATAGTTTAAAGTCATGTTCTAGTAACTCTCTGTCAGCAGTATTTCTATGAGGAGTTTTTACAACATCCAAGTATTCTATAAGCCTACTTAATTGATCTTGTTCCCAAGGTTGCACTAACAGTTGTCCGTCTTTATCTTTTTCTTCACGTTCTCTGACGCCTTCTAACCACGCACTAATTTCATCATGATACATTTTACGCAAGTTGTCAGGCAATGTTAAAGGCGATTGGAAACTAGGGAAACGTAAAATGTTACAGGTAAATCCAGGACGATTATGGCCGTATTTACGTTTCATTCCTAGCATCCAATCTAAAAATTCCACTATAGTATCCAAACATAGTGCATTGATTGTCATCATCATATGTAGTCCTTCAATATTTGCTTCGCTACATATTCTTTCAAAATTTTGTGTCCAGGTATCCCAATCTAATCCATCTCTGATATATTCTGCTTGTTTGCCCATTGCCTCGCAACTAGAATATAAATGAAATCTATTAATATTTTGTGTACCTGCTATAAGTTTATCTAATAAACTTTTCTTCGCCATTAGATTACTATTAATAGCAAATCTCATATTATCTTTATTTGGTTCGTCTGTTGTTTCAAACCAATCAAACAATTGGTAAATGTCTGGTGTCATAAGTGGCTCACCACCTGTGACTCTAATCTCTTCAAGGTCTTTACTAAGTTCTGGCCACCATCTCCAAAATGCATCTACATAAGGGTTTGCCTGTCCTTCATCAAATGGTTCGGCGTAGGGGGCATCATCTATAAAGTGTCCTCTGGCATCACTTTTAATGCCTTGATAACCTCCGTTAGTACGAATGTCTTTTACCCATGTAGAGGAGAATGCTGGGTTGCAATAACTACATGCTAATTGACAGGTTCTATTAAAGGCTATTTCCAATGTTTTTAAATTTACATCAAACTGTGGGTCTAAGGTTGCCGCAGTATGCAAATCTTCATCTTCATATATAACTGTTTTATATACTCTATCCGATACAGGTTCATTACCATCTGCGTCTTGGCCCATGTCTTCTATCTTCCAACAGTACTCACACTCTTTTGGTCTATCACCTTTCTGCATCATATCACGCATTTTCTTTTTATGGCGTGTGTTATGAATCGCACTTGGGTTATCTTTGATCTCTTCTAAATCAATTTGGTGTGCAGGTGGATGGTGACAACTTGTTGTTCCACCGTGTCCTAACCATATGGTAGCATTGTACCACTTAGCACCACAAAAGGATTCTGAAACTGGATCTATCATTCTCTTTTTATATTCTCTGTGACTTTCGCCTTGCTTTCTTCCCATTATTTCTCCTTTGGGTAACCTTTATACCAATCTTGTATAGTATCTACCCTTACATCTCTCCATGCTTTTACATCTAAGCCATACATTACTAAAGTATCAGGACTACTGTAATCTTTTATTGTCATACTTGTCCCTGATATTTTATTATTTAATGTGCAAGGCATTGTTCTTATTTCGCCTGTATCTATTTTTTCGAATACAACTGTTACAACTCCTTCTTTAAGTGCGTCAATTATTACTTTTGTATTCATACCATTGCCTCTGCCTCTTTACAAATGTTCCACCAATCTTCCATTTCAGTAAACGTATTTAAAAAATCTGTGTCTCTTCTAGCATCATGCTGAGTAAAAAACTTATAAAAATTTGCTCTTGCTTTTGTAAGTTCATCTTTATCCATGTTAGCACCTGCTTTCATCCATTCTAAATTACGTCTAACTTTGTCTATCTCAAAGTCTTTAAATCCTCTATAGTCTATATTTACTTCATCTGCTTGATTCATTTCCATAAAGGCGATTGCTTCTTCTAAATAACTCTGATAGTAATCAGGCATTATTTGTATGCATTGCCATAAAGGTGCTCTTAGTAGAGGGATGTCAAACCATATTCTTTGTTTGGGTTTAACTTCATAGTCAGGATGTTTATGATCACCATTATCTGGTATAGGTATATATTTTATACCTTGTCTGTCTTTAGCATACTCGTCTCGCAAGTCTAGTATCCATTGTAAATAGTCACGTAAACTTGTAAGGCTTAGTACATTGAATGTATTAATAAATGTTATAGTACTATTATCTGTTTCGCTTAAAATACGTTTAACATTTTTTTGTAGCACTGAAAAATCCATACCTGTACGCATATACTCTGCTTGTTCACCGTAACCATCTACACTTACAAATGTGGCAAAGTTCTTACATGCTGGTGCTACATACCAGTTATTTCCAGAGTTTGGATTAAACTTTTCTGGATCTTCCCAAATTTGTATCTCTTCTAATCTTTGTAGTTTTTCTATAAACATATCCATTAAGATAGGTTTGGGTGGTACCATGTTCGATGTTAATGACATCTCCAACCAGGCATTAGGATGTTTATACACATAGTCTAAAACTTTAAATGTATTGACATCCATTAATGGTTCGCCCCCTGTCATACGAAAAACTTCTAAGTTTTTATATAACTCAGGCCACCATTTCCAAAATGCTTCAACATATGGATTTTCATTCTGTGCTAATTTTTGTGGTAGTAATCTTTGTTTACTTAAACTTTCTAAATTATTATGCTCGCCTTGTATAATATTATACGGGCCATGTTCCTTAACTTCTTTTTCCCAAGTGGTACTTAAATGCGGTGAACAATAACTGCATTTAAAATTACAGGCTTGATTAAAGTTTACTTCTACATATCTTGGATTTATATTTCCGTCTGCACCTGCTTCTGCTATTTCTTCTCTGGCATTTTGAGCCCAGTACTCTCCACTACGATAAACACGATCACTTCTGCCGCCTACATCTTCTATACGCCAACAGTAACTACAACCTTCTGGTCGTTCACCTGCTAACATTTGTGCTCGTTGCTCTTTCTTTTCAGTTGTGTTGTGTAGTGCTGAAGGATTTATCTTAAGTTCCTCAACGTCTATATCATGTGTAGGTGGATGATAACAACTATGAGTTTTACCATTTGTTAGATGCATGGATACCTGTGTCCATTTTGCATAACACATTGTTGGACTAATAGAGTCCAGTTGCTCTTTGGCCTTGTCAGCAGCCTGATCGTAATTACTCACTTATTATTGTATTAAACCTTTTTCTAATAATTCTTGTATTTGTGTTTCTCTTATCATTGCTCCCCATCTTCTAGGGTTTACATAAGTTGCTTTAAAAAATTTACACATATTAGGATTAGGGTCAAACAACATCATAGAATTTATACTTTCGTTTAGTTTTACGCCTAGATCTTTTATAGCAATTTCTAACATTTCAGGATTCCAAGTAACTTTTGTATACTTGCAAACTTCATCGCCTGGAAAACGTGGTAATACAGAATTTTCAAAAAAGTCTTTGAACCAATCATAATCAGAAATTAAATTAGTATCCCAATCGCTTAGTACAGTCATTTCACAACCTAGCCTTGCACCGTAGATAGCCCATAAACCATTTTCAACATCTGAACCAATATTACACCAAACATTAAGTCTATTGTAATTACCATACCATATTTTTTCTTTAAAGTCATCAGGTGAAACCCTCACGCCTTGGTCTAAACTCATTTTTACACCCTCTCTGAATCCTGCTCTAAAGGCTTGGAAGGGCGAAGCAGTTTGATGTACTTCACTAAAGGTATCGTTAAGTTGTATGTAATTTAACTTCCAACAAAACTCCATACCCTCGCCGTCTGTTGCGGCTTCATGTGTAGTGATTGTTTTAGTATATTCTGTAGGCCAGCATTTAAGTCCGCCATTGCCGTATACTAAACCGTTTAAAATATTTTTAGCATTCCAACTAAAGATACTTTCTGATATGTTATTACCATCGTGGTCTGTGTCAGGTACATCTAAGACTTGTTCAAAGAAATCATCCATAACAATGTTATCACCGTCCACTGTGATAAATCGTTCTGTTTCGGATTGGTTAGCACATTCTTTATGTGCGGCATCAAAGCCTTTAACTCCATGAACACGTTTTGCCCATGGCACTTTGTTTAATAGATCTGCCCAATGCTCTTCTGCATTAGGTTCATCATAAGAAATATAGAATATGTCTAGTTCTGTAACATCAATTTTTGCCATATGTGTCGTCCTGTGTATTTTTTAAGTACGCACATATTTATCAAATAATTTAAGGGTGTATACACTACTTTGATTCAGTTTAGGAGGGACTTTATTTTCTACTTTAACTTTTGTTAATAATTCTTCTAAAGATATGTTTATATTATGTATTAAAAAATGAGGGTCTCTTATACTTGTAAAATAAAACTTTAATATTTTACTGCCATTTATATTAGCAAGTTTAGGTTCTATATTTTTGTATTTTTTTATGACTTTGTTTGTGATTTCTACTATAAATTTTTTATCTTCAAAATATACAAGTATGTCTGCGCCGGTCTTTTTTCCTTCTTCTATAATAGATACAAAACTTTGTTCCGTTCTTACATATACACTTTCAACTGGTTTTAATTCTATACTATAGATAGTATCTATATTAGGGTCTTGTACTACCCTATATAAGTTTGTATTTTTTCCCTTTAATATTTCTACTTGTTCTCTTTTAAATGTTTCTAAAAATGTTCCTTTCTTTTTAGTAATCTTTTCCTGAGAATATCCTAAAATATTTCCTTCCTTATCAAAATTTACATTAAAATCTCTGTGAAATATCTGTGCTTGTAAAGACTCTATATCGCCTCCTGCATCTTTTTTTGCCTTTAAAAATCTTCTACGTCTTTTTTCTGCTTCACTTAATGCCATAATCTTGTTCCATTTGCTTTATCATAGTATTACTTATCCAATCCTTTTCCACATAATGAAAAGGATAGAGTTGCTGAAAATTTCCTATTTTAAAGTCTTTATATGTGTTATAATAAGTTGGTAATGTTTCAGTCCACACCTTACTTATTCTTGTGTCTGGTATATTTTGTACATGACTTTTCATATGTACAAATGTAGGTACTTCATCTATATTTTCCCTGGTACACTCTGATTCTATACCCAAAATTTGCATAGCAAGTGCAAATGCTACGTCTCCACTTAACCAATCTGGTTTACCTTTAGGCATATATTTGAAAAACATTCTTTGCCAATGTTGGAATATTATTTCCGTCATTGCAAACAATTCACTTGCAAGTTCTGATTTCTTAAAATAAAAAAATGCTGTATATACATTAGGTAGTTCATTTGCTACAAAATATTTTCTATAAAAATTACTACTGACTACTTCGCCTCTATATGTTCTTACTTTTGTTGTTGCCCACACATCACGTTGACTCATTATATCCCACCAATGACTTACATCTGTAGGGAAGATCATATCAGTGTCTAATATAACAGTCTCATCATAGGGTGACATATAATAATATTTCCACTTATTGTTTATCTTCCATTCTGCATCTGCGGCATCGTCTTGCCAAGGTATATCTACTATACTGTCAAATACTTTTTTATGTTTTGCTTTAATAAGTTTTTTAGTCCTTGTGTCAACACATACTGTTAGGTTGCTTACAGTGGTCTGTGTTAGTTTTAAATTAAGTGCGAGTGCGTATGCCTGTTCTAGATAGTCAACAGTATCGTTGTTTTGTGCTATTACTATGTAACCTCTACTCATCAGTATTGTTGCCTTTAAAATGTCTTTCTATAGCAAGTTTACAACTGTAAAATGCTAGATAGAAACCGCCTATAAATGTGGCAATTATCAATGTGAATATCCAATTGATTGGATCTGATAACATAAAAAATAAATTTATGTATGCGTCAGCATCTGACTCACTACCTGCATTATAGTATGGGTTCTCATCACTTTCCCATTTTGCTTCAGCATCGGCTTTCCACATCTCTGCTTCTTCTTGGTACTCTTCAGCAATAACAATTAATTCTTCCCATTCTTCGCCACCGACTTCACCTGTGAATTCATATACTTTTGTACAGCCATCTATAAAACATTGGTCTTTAATTACTTCACTTGTAATTCTTTGTTGAATTGAACTTGCAGTAAAGCCTATAAGCAATGTGTAAACTATACCTGCTAATATGTAATATCTAGTCTTCATCACTCTTTTTTAATTCGTAACCATCTGCTGGATCTATTTCTGCATCAGCATTCATAAATCGCATACGTTGTACGAGATCCCAATTAACATTTTTCCATTCATCTCTGATACCGCCCAGGTCAGACATATCAAATTCTTTTTTCTTTTTCTTATTCATCTATCTTTTTCCATAATTCTCTAAACAAGCAAAATCTACGATGACCTTCTTTAGTCTCATATACAAATTGCATTGCTAATAGTTCTACAACCTTGCCTTCAAATTTGCCATTAAGACTACAAGTGTGTTCTATGCGATCTCCTATCTCTGGTTTGCTTTTACTATTCTTTGCCATGTTATATACTTATCATGTCTCCCTTTACTACATTATAAAGTTCTGTAAATGTTTCTTCAAAACTTTCGCTCCTATACACATCACCAGCATTGACTTGTTCTATAAATTTTTGCCAATGTTCTTCTGTGCTGTCAGTACCAGCATGAGCAACTAACGGTGCTATGTCTTTATTATACTTTGTTTGTTCCCAAGCAGGCAAACCGTATTTTTCAGGATTGCGTACTTTATCTATAATTTGTTCTTTTGCTGGTGACGGAACAACATTTGCTTCGCACCATTCTGGAAAGTGTACTAGGTTATTCCAAATTAAAAATTCAGGATAAACTGTTTCAAAATAATGATGAAACTCTCTTAGATAAAAGAAATTCCACACACTCACAGTATGTGTCACATTTATATTAACATGATCGTGCTCTGTGTGTAACTTATAAAACTTATCTAAGTTCTCTACTACATTATTCCAACTATCTCCATGGCGTAGATAATCAAACTTTTGCTCTATGCCATCTAAACTTATGTTGAACCCTAAGTTCTCAAAGTTGCCTACAATTTTATCTATTAGTTTGTCATTGTAGAATGTGCCGTTAGTGCTGAGAGTAATCATTATATTTTTGCTTACTCCCATGTCCACTAACTTGTCAATGAGTTTGCGAAACTCTTTCATATAGAAAGGTTCGCCACCCATTATTTCTAAAACTCTAACATGGGGTAACCAATCCTCTATGTCTAGCCAAAACTGAGATTGTTCTAAGTCGTGTAAATCTATCTTAGAGGGTGGTTCCCAGAATTCTATGTTTCTATCTATAGATTCTTTTCTCCATTTACTGCTGTAATTTGCATTACAAGTTCTACATTTCAAATTACATGCGTTTCCTAATATAAGTTGATAGTCCCGCGGCATATCGGGTTCAGCCTCGTAATCTATTCCATCTGGGTATCTCCATTCTGCGTATCCGTTGTATAACTGTCGCTTAGACTCTTTACCATTGTCTTCATCTATCCAACATGTAGCACAATTATCCGGCGTCTTGCCTTCGCGAATTTCCTGCCTTAAATTTTTCATATAATCACTATGAAAAATGTCCCTTATTGAATCTTCCCCTAACGTGTAGTCTGAACCATCTGGTCGTGAAATTCTTTCACGAGCAATACAGCAACTTCTACAAGTTCCGCCTGGTTCGTTACTGAGGTGTGTCCACAGTAAACTACAATGCTTTGGTTCGTTCATATTCCTCTACTAGTAATTTTGATATACAAAGTCTTGTAAGATCGTTTCCTCTATTAAACTGGTCGTGCTCTGTGCGATTGCTTTGGGCAAAAATAATACAACTAGTTGGTTTTAATTTTAATTTATTGCAAACTACCCATTGTGTTTTCATGTACTTGTTAGGTATATAGTCTGGTCCCCAAGCACTCATGGCAAACTCGCCTATCATAGCACCAAAGTTATTTACTATACCATGTTGGTTAGCAAATAGTACAGCATCATCTATTTCTTTACGTTGTAAACGTATGCCTGCTCTAGCACCTATTAAAGGAAATGTTTTACCTAAACTAAATGTAACTTCTTCTACACATGGCTGATCAACATTTATATTTAAACCGTAGCACATACCAAAGTAGGCCATATCTATTAGTACTGGTACGTTATTAATTGTGCACCACTCTAACAACTCGTGCATGTCTTCTTTTAATCTGCCTGTGTCACTAAAAGGACAACTAATAATTACTGCGTCACCTTCTGTAATTTGTCCATAGTTATAAATCCATTCCCAGTTAGCATTCATATTATTACAAGCAACTTTGTGCATCATAAAGTCGCCTTTAAAAAATTTAAAGTTCTTGTCTATATGACGTTGCATAAACATACTGAATGCTTCGCTGGTACCATTAGTTTGAGTAACATGAGAGAAAGCATCTAATCCGTCGATGGTATTTAATTCACTACTGCGAATCCATCTACCGAATATCTCAATAAACTTTTCTCTGTGATCTGTAACACCATCAGCGGCAAAGAAGTCTCGCCACTCGTATGTGCTTTCACAAAAGTCTCTAAGTTCTGATGTAATGGCTTTGTCCTGTATAGCATAACCGCCATTAAGCGGTCCTTGATAAGTGTAATTATTTTTCACCGTTGTCATCCAATTTACCGTGTCCGTATTCGTTTTCTAAATGGTAAGGTTGATTCTTTTCTTTGTCATACCAGTATAAACTTTTGTGTGGAGGATCTCTCCAATCGTGTTTACTGTCTGCTATATAATAAAATGTTCTAAAGCCAACTCTAAATTTATCCTCAGGACATTCAATTGGATTTGGGTGTCCATGGAAACCACGTTTGTGATATTTCCACACAACCACGTTGCCCATCTTAGGTGGATAACTTACTATCTTTTCTGTTTTATCAAAATCCCAAAACTGTAAATCACCGTGCCATGCTTCATCCCAGTCTGGTGTGAAGTATAATATTAAACTTAATGCTCTGTGTGTTTGGCACTCTTCGTTCCAATTAAAGTCTGAGTGTATTTTTAAACTGTCGCCTTTGTAACTTTTCATATAACCAGCACCAGTTAAGTATGGGTCTGGTAATAGATGTTGTACATCACACACTTGGCTGAGCCATGTTAAAAACTCTCTGCTGTGTAATGCACTAACAACACCACGTGCTACAGGAGCCTCAGTTAAGTCTTTACACTCTTCCATATAACTGTCTGCTCTTGTAAATGTTGTCCAATACTTTTTAGGTATGGTTTGGCTTTCCTCGTAAAGTAATTTTGCTACATTATAAGGTATAAAATCATCTAAAGCCAAAGTAGGGTAGGGAGGGGTATAGCGATACTGCTCGTTTAGTGCAAGTTTTTCACTGTCACTACCCCACTTATGGAATAAGTGATCAAGTATTTGTTGATCTATGTTCATTTGACTCCTCTAGTATTTCCGTAATGTATAACTGAGACACCATCAATGTCAGGTGTCTTACGCCATGGGTCTACTACAATACTGTTTGGTGCAAAACTAAGTTCTGAACCATTGCCTGTTTTCACACTCAATGCTTCATCACAGTCAGTAACATTATGCTCGCCATACCAATTTGGTACAGTATCTAATTGGTCACCGTACGTTACTTCTGGATTATGTGCTAACAAATAAACTGCAGGATTACTAAGTATGTCGCTAGGCGGAACATCGCCTGTTTGTTCATCATAGTAATGTAAATCATAACCTGCTTTATCAATGTAGTGACCTACTAGCATACTACTAGAACCTGTTTCATATGGTACTAATGGCTTGTATGCTTTACCAACAATGATAATAGGCATGCTTGGTACTAAACCAAATGCTGGGTGTTGATCCCCTGCAAGTTCCATTAAACGTTTTGCCATATTCTCTGCTTGTACTTCTCTTGAAAGCATTACAGCATCAAATAGATCATATCCTAAATCCAAGTCCTCTGCCATCCAACGTAGAGCAATGTTATCTCTGGGGTGACAAGCACCGCCATCGCCCATACCTGGTTTCATATAACCTGGTCCCATAATACGTCTGTCTGAGTTTGCAAGTGCATCACATACTACTTCTGCATTAATGTTGCCTTGCTTTTCTGCAACATCTTGTATCATATTTACTAAACTTACTTTTGCTGATATAAATGTATTATAAAAAACTTTAATACATTCGCATTCGTCCCATGTACCTATAATGTACTTAGGATCGTTTTGCATTATTGTTTTGTAGAAGTCCACAAGTTCTTTTGCATCACCTGTTTCACTTCCATCTTCTGTTCCAATCATTACCATTTCTGGATTTACCATATCCCACTTTACTGTACCCATAGCAATTAAGTATGGATTATACACAAATCTTGTGTTGGTAATTAATGGAATAAATTCTCTTCTAACAGTACCTGGAAGTACTGTTGATATAAGGACTATTAATTGTTCTTGGGTCGCTACAGCATTTACTTTACTAAGAATGTCTTTGACTATTCTATAATCAAAGTCCTTGTTTGGTAAATGGCTGGTAGGTGCCTTTCCATCATACTGTGGATCATGTGGAGTAGGTACAGCAATAAAGACAATATCTTGTCCTCGTACAGCATCTTCCATATTGTCAACCATTGTAAAGTTTTCAGGCTCTACAGGGTTAACGTCATAACCGACAACATCATGGACCTCGGCGACCATTTCGGCGCAGGCTTGTCCTAACTTACCTACTCCGATGAATCCGATTGAGGCCATTTTCATCTCCTGTTTTATGTCTCGGTACTATTTTCTAGTACACTCATATTTATCAGAGATTTGTTTTGCTTTTTAGGATAGTTGGTATTGTTTGTTAGGTATTATCCATTTGTTTATTGGAGATTCAATAGTGTTTTTTAATAACAATTTTTTATTGTGTTTTAGTTTTTCTTGGACAGAATCACTATGATACAGTTCATGAACTTCGTTGATATCCATTTTCATAAATTCGTCTATGCTGTTAATTACTTTTTGCATTCTAATATGATGATTTTCCTCAGCATCATACTCCTCATTAAAAAATTCAGGAAATGTTTTGTAGCCTATTTCTTTAAGTATTTTTAATGTGTGCGGAAAAGCAACAACTAATAACGGTTGCTCGAAAAAAAATGTTTTATATATTTTTTCCGTTATCAATCCGTTTGCTTCTCCAATTGCTTTGATATTTATATCATCATTTCCGTTTGGATCTATACCGTTAAATGCTACTGCAATAGAATTAGGCTCAAAGAATGTTTCAGTTACAATCTGTGCATACGAATCATTTAATACATTATACGATGGTTTCATCATCCAATCTTCAAAATTTCTATTAAACATTTCTCTATGAAGTTTTGTACCAGTATCGGTATCTTCTGAAATTTGAGTGCCTAATGAAATACTCTTTTCAATATAACTATAATGACATTTATCTCTATAGTTACTTTCTATGTGATTTACAATTTGATCTCTGTGCCAACATATTCTTCCATTGAATGATACGCAATGTTTTTGGCGTTTGTTTTTGGAAGGCTGAAAATTAAGTTTTTCATTATTGGAGTATACTCTATTGTAATATACATTATGGAATTGTATATCTGCATTTGGTAAAACTTTTTTATAATCTTTTACTGTAAAAAAATTGTTTATATGGATACTGATATTTTCTTGTTTAATTAATCTAGTTTGATCTATTAACCAATTGCGTCTTGCTTCTTCATCTAAATTATAAATATCCCAGCCATTAGCAAATCGCCATTTGAGATTATGAAAATTTTTACATTTAGATAGACGCTCTACAATGTCAAATAATTTATTACCTGTTTCATAATCTAACTGTGGCCTCATGTGCAATCCAAACTGGATAGTAAGATTGTTCTCTCCAGATTCAATGAGTTGTTCTAACTGTTCAATTGATCTCATTAAAACCAAGTTTTGAGTGGCATCTTGTGATATTGGGTGTTCTAATGCTCTATTGCAAAGCCTAGCAGGACGAGATTTTCCTAGTATATCATCAAAGTCTTCCCAATAAGGTATTACTAGGATTTCTTTCATGCAGAGTGTCTTGTATACTCTTGTATTAGATAGTCACCTGTTAGTGCTTTGCCAAATAAGTGTTTTGTACCATCTGATAGAAGTCTTTCAACTACTCCGTTATTGTATTCGACATCGGTTACATACTTGCCTTCTGATGTATGCTCCGGATGATCGTCGTACCACATTGAACTTAAACTATGAGCATGTATGGATTTAACACCTTTTGCCCATTCCTCCGCGGCAAGTAATTGCCTTTGCCTTTCTACTACTTCGTCGTATTGTCCCATAATAATATTTATATTTTAGGGCCACCATTGTGCCCAATTAAAGAATTTTTCTTTTGTTGCTCTCTCCATTTTAAGAAATGTAACGCAACTTCTCTTGTGGTGTGTGTTAAAGTACTCACTGGACTTTTGAGTTTTTTCATTTAAGATTTGCTCCTATTATTATACCTATTATTAAAATAAAACCATCGAATACAAAATGCAATATAAACGAAAGTGCAAAGATTTCTTTCCAATGCACTTTACATATTTCTAACCATTCTGCTACCTTTTTCATAATCTACTTATTTGTCCTAGTATGTTATCTACATCTGGATCACACTGGTGTCTAAGTACATCGTCTGTGACTTCGGTATTATAACATAATTCACCATCATAATCTAAAACAGCAATTTCATACCAACCCTTCATGGGTTTCATTTTATTAGTATCTTCTGGGTCAAGGTGTTCATCATGCTCGTTGTCTTCTGTGAATTCGTATTCTGGTATTACACTTGCACCAAACCCATTTGGAAATTTGTATATACGTTGGCGACCACCTAAATGATGCCTTGTATCACTTTCTAAAAATTCTTCCCACTTTTTCATTCTGGTAACTTCTCCGGGTCGACCAGTGTATCATCATCTAGATGCTCATCTTCTAATTCGTCTTGATACTCGTCTAGCATTTCTAATACATAAAAAGTACCATCTAAATCTTGTCCTGCTGAATCTGTTTCCCAAAAACTTCTAGGTTGACTAGATATTTCAAAATCACCATAGTGATTAGAACCAACAAAGTCATTTGCAGGTTCATAATACATACAATGTATATCAACATCTGGATTAGCCTGTTCGTAATTCATGATAGCATTTAAAGGTGGGGACCAGGCACTTTCAAAGTAACCAACAATAGCAGAAGTGCTGTCATTGATTTTTTCAAATTCTAAATTACTATCAGTTATAGGTACGTCCCATTTAGTACCCCATTCATCAACTGCTTTATGATAATCCCATTCTCCGATTGGGTGTAAGGCACTTAATAATCCTTCATCAGATTCATCACTTGCTTTACTCCATATTGCTTCGACCTTATCTGTAGGTCCTTCTATTACAATATGATTACTACACCAATTAGGCATTAGTCGTCTAGTCCTGGGTAGTAGTTATCCGCTTTTTCGTTGTAGCCATAAAACGAACCTTCTTTCTCGTCTTTAGTTCGTTTAGCCTTATCGCTTTTTTCACTTGCACCTAGTGGGTCAAGTAAAATCCTTTCCCTTCTAGACAGTTGTCTGTTTTCAATCTTATCGTACATTACAATTTCTCTCCTAACTCAAAACCTCTAAAGGTCTTAAACCTTGGGAACCTTAGGCTCCATACATCATCAGCGTCTTGACTTTGTGTTGCCGCATCTGCTCTAATCTCAACTAACTGACCAATAACAGCATCTTGGTTTGCCCAAATTTGCTCTCTGTTTTCATCTGTTAGTCCACTACCAACATTAAGGTGGAAGAACTTACCGTCATCCTCGCCTTCTACAACAAGGGCA
>Ga0208917_1000448_pt1 | contig 21101 bp, 21 predicted proteins | sample DEB08_DNA_10_FD_185500 | JGI IMG/M metagenome (GOLD analysis project Ga0208917, IMG submission 185500) | Aqueous microbial communities from the Delaware River and Bay under freshwater to marine salinity gradient to study organic matter... | ecosystem: Environmental > Aquatic > Marine > Coastal ...
CAAGTATGTAGGTTCAGTTATAGTAAACTTAACGTGCCATAACTGGGGAGAAAGGAAACAAGAGTCATGACCACATCAGGTTCAAGAGACTTTAACATGGATGTCGGTGAGATCATCGAGGAAGCGTATGAACGCTGTGGCCTCGAAGTTCGCACGGGCTACGATGCTCGAACAGCGCGTCGGTCATTGAACCTGATGTTCGCGGACTGGGCAAACCGTGGCCTAAACCTTTGGACTGTTAAGCAGGGAACAATTACCCTGACGGCGGGTCAAGCACAGGAAACGCTGACGGATGATGTCGTAGATATTTTGGAAGTTACACTGCGTCGTGACGGTACAGACTACGAGGTCGAGCGGATCAGCCGTGGCGAATACGCTACGTTGCCAAACAAAACCACGCAGGGTCGCCCAAGTCAGTTCTACTTTGATCGTCAGATCGATCCGGTAATTAACTTGTGGTCTGTGCCAGAGAACTCTACCGATCAGTTGATCTACTATTACGTTCGGAGGATCGAGGATGCTGATGCTTTGGTTAATACTACTGATATGCCTTTTCGTTTCTATCCTTGTATGGTGGCTGGACTAGCGTACTACATGGCGATGAAACGTGCGCCAGATCGTGTTCAGCTTTTGAAGTCTGTGTATGAGGAAGAGTTCCAACGTGCGGCGGACGAAGACGAAGGTCGGACACCGTTGAAGTTGCAGCCTAGCTTGAGTTATTTGAGGGTTTAATGGCATACGCTAGCGGAAAAAATGCTTGGGGTATTTCGGATCGGTCAGGTCGCCGTTACCGTTTGCGCACGATGAAGCGCGAATGGACTGGTGCGCTTGTTGGTCCTGACGAGTTTGAGCCAAAGCATCCGCAGTTGTACCCGCCTAAATCTTACCCAGACCCACAGGCGTTGCGGAACCCAAGACCAGACAGAAAAGAACCAGTTGAAGCGTATGTTGGTATTCCGCTGGTGGAGAACCCAAACTTGACTAGTCCTCGTGGAGTAGGTCAAGTTGGAACAGTTACGGTGAGTACGACATGAGTTTTACATATGCAGAACTAAAGCAAGCTATTCAAGATTACACGGAAAACGATGAAACGTCGTTTGTTAATAATCTTCCTATATTTATTCGCTCGGCAGAAGAGCGGATATTAAAAGGAGTTCAGCTTAGTTTCTTTCGTAAAAATGCAACTGCATCCGTCACAGCAGGTAACAAATATTTAACCTGTCCTGGGGATTTCTTGGCTCCATTTTCTTTGGGGTTTTACGGAACAAACAACGATACTTTCTTTGTGGATTTTAAAGAAGTAAGTTTTCTTCAAACATATACGGTAGATCCGTCTACTACGGGTGCCCCTAGATATTATGCTCAGTTTGACGTAGAAAACTTTCTTTTAGCTCCTACGCCTAATGCAGAGTACACGGCGGAGCTGCATTATTTTTATCGTCCTGCAAGTTTAACAGCGGGGGCAGATTCGGGGTCAACTTGGTTGAGCGAAAATGCAGAGTTAGCGTTGCTCTATGGTGCTTTAACTGAAGCGTATATTTACATGAAAGGTGAACAGGATGTTCTCCAGATGTACGGCGCACGTTTTACAGAAGCAATTAATGGGGTGAAAATGCTTGGTGAAGCAAAAGAAACTTCAGATGAGTATCGAGATGGTATGGTTAGAAGGACTAAACAGTAATGTTCAGCTTAGATTTAAACGTTCCTAAAGATGTGCCTTTGGTGGAAGTTAAGACTACGAATAATCGTGGGTTTACTCCAGAAGAGTTGTCTGAAGAGTGTGTTAAGAAAATAGTTTCTGTGTCGGATAGTGCCCATCCAGGTATTAGAGACCAAGCTCGTGCTTTTTCTAAACACATTGAAACATTGATTTCATATTATATGCGGCAGGCTATTCGCAGTGACCGCACTACTGTGTATAATGCACTTAATGATGCGGGACATCCCGAACTAGCCGAACTCATAAGGAGATTATAAAATGGCTTTCACTGGAAACTTTATGTGTACCTCTTTTAAACAAGAATTAATGACGGCTACACACGACTTTACTACTTCAACAGGCAACACTTTTAAGATTGCGTTGTACGACAACAATGCTTCGTTTACCGCAGCAACTACTGCATATACTGCAACAAACGAAGTAACTGGTACAGGCTACACCGCCACAGGTGAAACTCTCACTAATGTAACACCGACGACTAGCGGCACTACTGCCTTAACAGACTTTGATGATGTGACATGGTCAACTTCTACGATTACAGCACGAGGAGCTTTGATATATAATGATACTGCTGCGGGAGATCCTTCTGTAGTAGTATTAGATTTCACAAGCGACAAGTCTTCTAGTGCGGGAGATTTTAAAGTAGTGTTCCCTACAGCAGATGCCTCTACCGCTATTATTCGGATAGCTTAATGCCTGTATTTGCGAACAGAGTTAAGGTTGCCACCAGTACTATAGGTACTGGAACAATCACATTGGGAACAGCAGAGGACGGTTACCAGTCTTTTGCTGATGCTGGTGTGGCTGACGGGGACACTGTTCGTTATACGGTGGAAGATGGAAATAACTGGGAGATAGGAACAGGAGTCTATACCTCTTCTGGCACTACTCTCACTAGAAGTGTTGATGAGAGTTCCAACAGTGATGCTGCTATAACGTTAAGTGGAAGTGCTATAGTATTTATCACAGCGGCGGCGGATGACATTACAACAAAGGCAGTGGCGGTAGCCTATGCAAACTTATTAGGATGAGTCTATGGCGAACCCAAATCTCTTGCAACTTACGAGCATTACAGGCGATAATGTACACTTTACGTTAGGTACATCCGCAACATCATGTGTCCTTGCCTCATCAAACACGATAGTTAAAGTTGTGGCGTTGTATGTTGCTAATAAATCAGGCAGCACCACAAGTTTTACAGTGTATCATGAAGATAGTTCTGACAACGCAACATATATAGCGTATCAAATCGATCTTCCTCCAGACAGTTCTATCCAACTTGTTTCTAAAGAAACGCCACTTTATGTGAAAGAGTCAGAGGAAATACAAGCTCTAGCAAGTGCCGCATCTAATCTTGATTTATTCATGTCGTATGAGGTTATGAGCTAATGTCTACTAGTGTGGATTTTTCTTTGTCTACCGCAACTACTACGGTTTTTGCAGACACAGAAACGTCTAACAAAAAGGTAACGACTATTGTTGTGTCAAATGAAACGGATGATGACACTATAGATTACACTGTTTCTTGGTCCGTGGGACCGCAAGTCTTGTTTCAAGGAACCGTTGCCCCAGAACAAGCCGTCTCTTTGATAGATGGGGTGTATTTCATGCAAGAAGCAGGCGTTGAAATGACGGCTGTTGCTACCGCTACAGGATTAACTTTGCATGTCGTTTATGAGGATGTTGTGTAATGTATAAAGAAACATCTTACTTTCGAGGTATTCTGGGCGCGGCAAACAGTACATTAGTAGAACCTGCTGCCGACATGGCAGGAGAGATTAATCGTGGTAGTCTTTTAACTTTAAACTCTCAGACTATGAGAGTAAAAAAAGGGACTGATCCAGAGCCTCTAAAATCTACTACTTTTTACCAAACAAACTGGTCTCATCCAGCAGACACTGCTCAAAGTACTTGGGTAGGTTCTGGTACGGTTACAGTTACTAGTGGTGTTGCGGGAACGGGACGTTGGGTTTGGTTAATAAGAAACGTAACAAACTTTTATTCTGACTTTCAAATGAATGATTTTAGTTTCAACTCTAGTATAACAGATCCGGCAAATACATCAGCAGGATTGAATGCGGTGTTTGAAATGCATGCTCACGACGCAAATTTTGATGACGTTGATACTGATACACAGGCTGAGATAGAAAGCGCGTACAACACTAAAATAAACAACTCGGATAATTTTCCTTTTCAACAGATAGCCTCAGTTACTACCAACTCTCAGTGGAATACTGATGCAGACGGAACTCCAAGTAGTGGTACGGGTTTAACTGACGGAACAGGTGTTTTTTACGTTTACTATGAAGCAAGCGGAACTTTTACTGGCGGCAACAATAGCTTTTTGCGCACTGAAGAAATGACGTACACTTCTAGCCCGACCCTTAGTTTTAGCTATGTTGTGGTTTCTACTACTCCAAGTTCTGTAGGTGGAGTAACACTATACTGGGTAACTGAACAATAACGGAGGACTAATTTGTGTTAGGTTTATTTCCGTTAGCTTCGGCTCCTTTAGCGGACTTAGGGGCACAAGAAGACGAACCTAACGTTACAGTAAATGTCGTAGGTTCTCAAGCAACAGGGGCTGTAGGCTCAGTTTCCCTTGAGTTCGATTTTTCCGTTGACGTTACGGGTTTATCTGGCACCAGTGCTGTAGGCACCGTAGAAGCACAAGCAGGCAGTAACATAGACGTTACGGGTTTATCTGGCACCAGTGCTGTAGGTTCCGTAGAGTCTATAGGAGTGACGTATGTTGTCGTTTCTGGTTGGGGGTATTCTGGCTGGAACACGGGTGTTTGGGGGCAAGGAGATGTTTTCGAACTATCCACAGGTGTCGGCAATGTATCTGTAGAGTTTGACTTTGCTGTTGACGTTACTGGAGTGTCAGGCACAGGTAACGTTGGCGCAGTAGAAGCACAAACCGAAGCAATCCTTGACGTTACTGGAGTATCGGGCACAGGTAACGTTGGCGAAGTTACGATCTTTGGTAATGCCAACATACCTGCAACGGGCCTTGAAGCGGTTGGTAACGTTGGAACTGTTTCAGTTTCTACTCAAATGTTTGTGGATGTTACTGGAGTATCGGGCACAGGTAACGTTGGTACAGTAGACATACAGACAGAAGCCTTTGTATTTGTCACAGGTATCAAAGCCAACATCTTTGCGGGACAAGTGTTTATTTGGGATCAAATAATCATTCCTCCGGATGAAGTGTACACAGGTATTACTCCAAGCCCTGGTAATACGTTTACAGGTATTACTCCATCTGCAACACAAACATATACGAATATTGCTCCAAACCCTGGAACAAGCTATACTGAGATCGAAGCTGATCCAGAAACTCTTTGGACAGAGATAAAAGTGGCGTAAGGAACAGTTATGGCAAGTACATATACAACAAACGGTGGTATCGAGAAAATAGGTACAGGCGAACAGTCTGGTACATGGGGCGATACAACGAACACAAACTTCGACATTATCGACCGTTTGACAAACGGTGTAGGTTCTGTTGCGCTTAGTGACGCTGATTCAAATCTAGAAACATCTGATGGGACGCTTTCAGATGGTATGTTCAAAGTGATAGTGTTTAGCGGCTCACTAACGGATACACGAACAATTACTGTTTTGCCAAACAATGCGCAGAAACTGTATTTTATGAAGAACGACACAGGCCAGAGTTTAACAATTACTCAAGGTTCTGGAGGGGATGTTACTCTTTTAAATGGCGGAGCGGCAGCTTTGTTTTGTGATGGTGCAGGTTCTACTGCCGAGGTTGTTGATTTAACGTCTTTGTTTTTTAGTCAACACGGGGTAACTGCTACGGCGGCAGAGCTTAACTATAACGACATTACAACGCTTGGCACCTCTGAAGCTAGTAAAGTTCTGACTGCCGACGCTAACGGTGATGTTACTGTTAGTGAAGAGTTTATAGCAAAGAGTTACAATGAGACCTATTCAGCCGTGTCATCTTCTAGTGGTACTCTGACGCTTGACTGCGAAACGGCTAATGTTTTCCAAACTACGCTAACAGAAAATGTAACGACTCTTACTTTAAGTAATCCTCCAGCCAGTGGCACAGCATATGCCTTGACCCTAAAGATTATTCAAGACAGCACCGCACGAACTTTTGCGTGGCCTGCCTCCGTAAACTGGGCAGGTGGTACAGCCGCGACGATATCCACGGCGTCAGGTGCGGTTGATATATACATCCTATACACAACGGATGGCGGCACAAACTGGTACGGATTTACTGGGGGTAAGGAGTTTAGTTAATGTCTCTTTCTAAAAAACTTTTGATGGGATCAGGTGGAACTGGTGCTAACTACGACTTGTCGCAGTTAACTGCGGACTTTGGTACTGGCATCACTAATATGATGAGTCAGAAAGATTTTTACGACAATATTCCTGGTTTTGATATTTCGTCAGATACTATTAATACTAGAGGGATGGACTTTAATTCAGACGGAACAAAAGTCTTTTTTATCGTACACAACCCTACAGGGTCAGATGATGATTTGTACATATGTAGCTTCGACCTGTCTACAGCTTATGACTTAACGTCACGTAGCAGTTTTGCTTCTCAGTTAATAGATGGGTCCGTTGCTAGTTGGGGGTCTGGTTTGCAGTTTAAACCAGATGGCACAAAGTTTTTTGCCTCAGGCCCAGCGGATACAATTTATGAATATAATCTTTCAACGGCATTTGATGTAACGACTCTAACTGCTACAAGCAACTCTCACACCTTTGGGGACATCCAAGGATGGTCCTTTAATGACGACGGTACGAAGTTTTACCACTGGTCTCCTAATGTAACTAACAGTGGGATAGAGCAGTATACTTTAAGCACTGCCTGGGATATTACTTCAACAATTACGCAGGGCACTGACATTGGCTTTGGTGTTCAGCCTGTTGGATCATCCGTGTATGCATTAGGGTTTAGTACTGACGGAACCGTTTTATACGTTACTGGTTCTGGTAGGATGACAGCATGGAATCTTACTACTGCGTTTGACCCTTCTACCGCTGGGACTAAAGAACAAAATCTTTCGCTGAATATTGGAACCAACTGGGCCGCAGGACGTTTGCCCATAGCTTCTGATTCTTCTTCCGTACGAATGTTTATACACAGGACAATAAGTACTGGTCGAAGTGGGATTTGGACTTACAGAGACACTACTCAAGGTCCAGATAAGACGAATATAAATAACTTTCAGATAGAAGCAAAATCTAAACTGAAAGTGCCGTATGAAGGTCTTCCCACCGTCGATACTTCAGCTATCTCAACTGGTGCGAACATCATAACTATGATGTTTAACGATGATGGGACTAAACTAGTTGTAGTCTATGACAATGGAAGCTCAAACGGAGGCGGTAAATTTGTTTCATATAACTTGGACACGGCCTATGATTTAAGCTCTATAAGTAATCCGGCGCAAGCCTCTAGTTTTACTACTAGTATTACAGGTTCTGTTGGTACTCGTGCCGCTGACTTTGTGGAAAATGGCTCAAAAATACTTGAGTACAATTATGTTACCTTTACTCAAGATACTCCTACTTCATACTTTAGAACAACTAACTTAGCTACGGCGTACGACATAACCACAGGAAGAAGCACAGGTCCTAGCCTAGATACGGATAAATCACTGGCGTCGGCTATTGGTAGTCGTATTAAAGGATTTGACTTTAATTCCGATGGGACAGAAATCACACTACTCAGCAGTAGTATTGATTATGAAAGGGCTTATACTGATTCGGTTGGTCCAACTATTGGAGCGTTACTTGGAGACAATGTAGAAGGACTACTTACAACCCATTCTTTAACTACAGCGTATGACATAAGTACCTTAGACGTATCAGGTATAAATTATGCTTACTATGATTACGCAAGCATAGATCCAGATGCAGATACAGGGGGCGGGTTTGAGTTTGAATCAGATGGTAACGCGTTTCATACGATTATCTCTGAAAATACTACTCAAATTACGCAGCACATAAGATACCCTGTGCATACATCTTTTGGTATCGACTATAAGCCCACACCAGAAGAGGTTAATTATACCCGCACTGAAAATACTGTTAACTATAGCACTGTGTATAGCTATAGATCTATGGCTTTTAATAGTGATGGAACTAAGGCGTATGCCTTAGATGAAATTGAACACATGATCCTCCAGGACAATTTAAGCACCGCGTATGATTTTGCTGAGACTGGTGGCCTAATGGCGGGGGCGGGGAACGAAAACTCTAATATTCCTATTACTAATAGAACGCCAGGGCGGATGGCAACCAGCAAAAACGTGGGTAATTTTACATTTAATGGTGATGGAACCAAACTTAATTGGCACGACACTGCTAATAACAGCGGGTACGCAGGGTTATACGAACACACTTTAAGCACCGCGTATGATCTAAGTTCAATGACTAAGACCCCTAATACGACTGTGACAGACGTAGCTTTTTACGTTACGCCAGTAGCAAACACAGGTGTAACATGGGGAGACAGTGGAAATAAGTTTTATCAGATTGTAGGTATTAACGGCTACACAACTGAAACTACAGATAACACAATATATCAGTGGGACGCGACTACTGCATATGATATAGACACGCTTCCGACTACACCAACAAAGTCACATACGTTTGGTACGTTCACCTCTGGTACAAGTACAACAGCGCAAAAAATATACTTTAAACCTGATGGAACAAAACTTTTTATTTTAGCACAATCTGACAGTAGCAACACCGAGTATGTGTTTGCGTATGATTTAAGCACGGCATGGGATGTTAGTTCTATTACATCGACGACAACTCCTGATGAAATTAGGACTCTAACAACCACTGAAGATGACTATAATTTTGGTGGGTTGTTCTTTAACAGCACAGGAACACAGTTAGTTGTAGCACAACAGTTTTCTCTACATTCGTTTACTCTTGGTACAGCCTGGGATATTGAGGGTACTTTTACCAAAGATCACAACAAGATACCTATCTTTCATTTTGCAAATATGAACACTGCGGAAACTCGTGGGTTTGTTGCAAAGCCAGACGGAACAAAGGTGTTTTTTGGAGATCAACTTTATATCGCTTCCGTAGATTTAGACACGGCCTATGACTTTACTACTATGAATACCCAAAATATAGGCGGCGGCTTTGGGCCGTATACCCTTGTTGAAGAATTTGGTTCGTCTTCTTGGCGGGTTGCTGGGGCAATAGTTAAAGACTTCAGGTTTAACTCTGACGGTACAAAAATGTACACGTTAGAGTATCGGAATACTTCTTTAATTGTATCCTATCCTCCAGAGAGTACTATTAATTCGTCAGCAAATTGGTACGTGGCAGAATACGCGTTAAGTACTGCTTATGATGTGACAACAGCGTCGTACACAACCGCAGCACCGCTAGAGACTTCAACTGGATATGTGGGTGCTGGGACACCTGAATACCCTTATTCTTTTGATATAGGACCTAATGGTGAGTTTGTTTTAGCGGGACGACGCGGGTTGTTTATTGGGACTATGACAACGGCAGGAGACATATCTACTTTAGGTGACTTAACTTTTGCTACTGTCCAAGGGAGTTCAGATGTTTGGTCTGATCGAAAATGGTATTGGGGGGACAACGGTACCACTACTATTGATAGAACTGCGGCAGCGGTTCGATTTAGTCCAACAGGAGACGCTCTTTACTTGCGGTTTAGAAGGACGCAAGATGAGGCGTATATGCTTAAAGTTGAATTAGCCACCGCATATGATTGTAATAGTGCAACATTTGTCCCGTATGATGGAACATATGCAGCGATAGACAGTGTGTCTGGTGACGAACCTGGATATCTAAACAATCTTAGGTTTCAAGATAACGGAACTAAAATGTTTATGATGGACTCACTAGTAATTCCCACTTCTGTAAGAAGTGATAGTCAGTTAGGTGGTCATCTTAGAATCCGAAGATTTGATTTAAGCACTGCATATGACGTTAGTACTCTTACTGAGCTAGACAACGCGGATTTAACTGGAGATTTAAACGCAACAAATATGACATTCCCTGTAAGTAACGCGATGGCTTGGAAGCCTAATGGTTCTCAGGTATTTTTGTCTACTGGTTTTAATATAATTGCGGGTTACACGTTTGGTGGAAGCTGATGTATGTTTTGGTTGATGACGACAACAATTTGATAAAGTTTCCTTTTAGCCCTTCAGAGCTAAAACACTTGCACCCAAATGTTAGTTTTCCTGTGGACATGCCTGACAGGCTGTTGGCAGAATACAATGTCAAGAAGACAAAAACATCTCCTCGTCCTGCTATTAACGAGGAAACAGAAACATTTAAACGGACGATACAACGTGTGGGGGATGATTGGCATGTAGTCTATAAAGCTACTTTACGTCCTAAAGATGAAATTATTTCTAACGTAAAAGAAAGAATACAACAGCACTTAGATCGTACCGCTGATTTAGTTCTTTCTTTTCTTGAAATAAACCAACCTGTGCCTGAGTGGCTGGGGGAGTACAGAAAAGCACTTAGAGCAATCCCTGAACAGGATGAATACCCTTATAAAATAACTTGGCCTGACCAACCTGAAGGAGTGCGTAATGCCTTTATCTAAGTTCGCTTTTCGTCCAGGGATTAATAACGATGTCACCGCCTACAGCAATGAAGGCGGTTGGATTGATGGGGATAAAGTTCGCTTTAGACTTGGTTTTCCAGAAAAAATGGGTGGTTGGGTTCGACAAACTCCCACATCTTTTTTAGGAGCGTGTCGATCTCTTCATACATGGGCTTCGCTTAATGGTGACAAAAACATTGGAGTTGGAACATCATCTAAGTTCTATGTAAATCAAAGTAACGCTTTCTATGACATCACACCTATTAGGGCAACAAGTTCCGCAGGCAGTGTCACCTTTTCAGCTACGGACGGAAGCTCAGAAATTACTGTAAGTCATACGTCTCATGGGGCAGTTTTAGGGGATTTTGTTACGTTTAGTGGTGCAGCTACTTTAGGCGGTACAATTACCGCAAACGTCTTGAACCAAGAATACTATATAACTGAGCTAGTTGACGAAAATAGTTACAAGATTCAGGCACGGGCTGCGGATACCTCAATTTCCTCTATAACCGTAGATGGCGTATTAACGCCAAGTTTAGTAACTGCCAATTCTTCTGACACCGGAGACGGTGGAGCCTCTGTTGTTGGGGAGTATCAGATCAATGTAGGTTTGGATACTGAAGTTGTTGGTACAGGTTGGGGTGCAGGGACCTGGTCTGCGGATGGCTGGGGCGATGCGTCTAGCGAAGCTGTGGTTTCTTCTGGTTTAAGATTGTGGTCTCAGGACAACTTTGGTGAGGACCTGTTGTTTAACGCGCGTGATGGAAACATATACTATTGGAATACATCTCTAGGCACTTCCTCTAGAGCAGTTGCTTTAAGCACCGTCTCAGGAGCGTCAAAGACTCCTACAGTTTCTCGTCAAATTTTAGTTTCAGATAGGGATCGTCATATTATCTCTTTTGGTTGTGATCCAGAAGCAACGCCTGGTGTTCAGGATCCGTTGGTTATCCGGTTCTCGTCCCAAGAATCTTTGACGGATTGGCAGACGCTGCCCACTAACTCCGCTGGAGAGCTACGATTGGGTTCAGGTTCTGAGATCATTGCTGCCGTTGAAACCCGTCAGCAGGTTCTAGTGTTTACGGACACCACGCTTTATACCATGCAGTATTTAGGGGATCCTACTTTCTTTGGGATTAACGCTGTCTCTGAAAACATAACTATAGCTAGTTTTAATGCTGCTATTGCAGTGGACGACACTGTGTTTTGGATGGGAGAGGGCGATTTTTATGCATTTACAGGTGCTGTCCAGAGACTTCCTTGTACGGTACGTGACCATGTGTTTAATGACTTTAACAAAAATCAGTACCGTAAAGTTAGTACAGGTGTAAACGCTCAACACTCTGAGATCTGGTGGTTCTACCCATCAGCGTCTAGTGCTACCAACGATAAGTATGTGGTGTATAACTATGCAGAAAACGTTTGGTATTATGGCGCATTACCCAGAACAGCTTGGGTTGATCAGGGCGTATACGAGTTTCCGATTGCTGCTTCGACGGACAATTATTTGTACTTCCAAGAAAACGGGCTGGATGATGGTAGCTCTAACCCTGCTTCTGCGATAACGTCGTACATTACTTCGGCCCCTGTAGACATTGGGGATGGGGAAAACTTTGTGCTAGTCAAACGACTTATGCCTGACGTTATCTTTAGAGACTCTACTGAACCGTCTCCTGTCTTAGACATTACGACGAGAGTTCGTAATAAATCTGCGGGACCCTTTAACAAAGAGACATCTAGTTCTGTGTCGGATGACACGGAGTTGGTTAATCTAAGGCTACGAGGGCGGCAAATGTCTGTGGATGTTCGCTCGGATTTGGCGGGTACAACATGGCGATTAGGCACTCTAAGGTATGACATTAGACCGGATGGCAGACGATGAGCAGGAATCTTGTAAGACCGTTTTTTCCTATCGCTCCTACTTCGTATACTCAAACGTACATGAACGAGATTGTGCGATCTTTTTCTGTTTACCTGCAACAGGTGCAACAACCAGGGGAAGGTCGGAATACAACCATTGTTTTGACTAAGCTTCAAACGGATGATTTTAACTTAGAAATAGGAACATTGTTTCAACAAGATGGTTTTGTTAAGATAGCTCAAGGAAACACTCCGCATGTTAGAGGTTTATCTGGCACATCTGCGGTAGGAACGGTTACGGTGACGACGACATGACAGATACTATTCTAACAATGATTGACGGTTCTAAGTGGAAACCTTCAGGAAGTTCTGATACAGTGCATTGTATACACTGCGACAACGCAGTTGATACGCCAGAAGAAATTACAAGTTATCCCAAGGGAAAGTGCCCTGACTGTGGTAATCCTTGGATTGGCTCCGAAAGGCGCAGTACTAGTATTAATGTAACAGCACCTGAAGCGATCTCAGGAGAGGTATAATGCAGCAAGAAGCACAAACAGAAAAGAAAACAGGCGATTTATTTTCTTCTATAGGCGCACTTGTCGGGTTAGTTGCAGGAGGCGGCAATCCTTTAAGCGCGGCTCTTGGTTCTGGTCTAGGTAGTCTTCTATCTGGGGGATCGATGCAGGACGCGTTTCGATCCGGTATCGGAAGTTTTCTAACAGGTTCTACCTTTGGCAAAGCGGGTGCGGCATTAGATGTACTAGGCAATCTTGGCGGCGGCGGTCAGGGGGCATCGCCTCAACAGCGCGGCACGGATTTTATGAATCAGTTGTCTACTCAAAAAGGCCAACAGCAGGCAGTACTAAGTGCGATGGGGAACGTAGGTGGTCCACAGACGCAAGCTGCGATGGGCATAATGCAGTCGTTAGGTATCACACGACCTGATGGTAAGACGGACCCGATCATGGGCGCATTGCTTCAAGAAATGCTGTACAAGCAACGTCGCCCACGATTTGAGAACTTAATGAGCAAAGAAGAACTAGCTCAATATCGAACTGGAGAGCGCAACCCTAACTACACTGGGACAATCGTTCCAGGTGTTCCAGGTGCGGGTAACCGTATTCAACGTCGTGCGATGGGTGGGTTTATTGAAGGACCTGGCACGGGCAAGAGTGACTCGATTCCGGCGGCGATCTACCAGAACGGTGGACGAGTGCAGGAAGCACGGCTATCGGACGGAGAGTTTGTCATGACAGCGGATGCTGTTAAGGGTGCAGGGGGCGGCAACCGCAACGCGGGGGCTGCGAAGATGTATCAAATGATGAACCAGTTTGAAAGGATGGCATAACCCATGGCGGAACAAGTTGTCAAAACCATGGAACTTCTTCCTGACTATCAGGAAGAGTTTCTAAAGAACTTACTGGCAAACATTTTTCAGACAGACGAAGACGGGAACATCATCGGTGGTTTAGCTACTGAGTCTCCGTTATACGGCAAGCCTGTATATCAAATGGAGGGTGGAGGCACCACTCTCGATCCTACAATGGCGGCTCTTGATCTTGATGGAAACAAGATTCAGTTTTATGAAACGCCTGAAGGTGAGTTTACTACAGATGCAAGCCTTGCAGCTACAGACCAGTATGGTGAACCTATCTTTGCCGTAGAGGGCGGGGTTGCTCCACCTGAAGCTATAGGGTTTACGGATGCACAGGTTGATGCCATCCGCCGTTTGACTGGGTACAAGGATCCTGTAACAGGGGAAGTTATATACGAAGGCTTAATGGGGGCGTATGAGCCGTACCTTGATGAGTCTTTAGACATGTTCCGAAAAAGTGCAGACTTAGCGGAGTCTAGCACCGGACGGTATGATCCTTTGGGTGAAATAGTTTACGACACCGTCACCGAAACGGACCCTGTAACAGGGGAAACAATAGAAAAACAAGTAGCTCGTACTGTAACTGACCCAGAAACAGGGGAAGTTTCATACGTTCGCGAAGGTGGCTACGAAGCTTTTTATAATCCGTTTGTTGAGGATGTTGTGGACACCACCTTGGCGGACATTAAACGTCAAGGAGAGATAGAACGATCTCGTTTAGGTTCTCAGTTAGTAAGTAGCGGTGCGTTTGGTGGCTCTCGTCAAGCTATCGCGGAACAAGAGTTGGCTCGTAATGTAGGTGAGCAGGTTGCCAAGACAGGCAGTGAGCTTCGCTCGGCGGCATTTACTGGTGCGCTTGATGCCTCCATGAACGCCTTCGAAAACCAGCAGAAGCGTGGAATAGACGCTGCTACAATGTTCAGTCAACTGGGTACAGGAATCGGGGCACTTGGAGAGGCCGCGCAGCAACTTGGTTTCCAAGATGTAAACGCGCTGTTTAACACTGGTCGCCTAGAACAAGAGCAGCTTCAGAAAGAATATGATGCACAACGTGCGGCACAACTTGAGGAAGCCTATGAACCGTTTGCTCGTTTTGCCTATATGCGTGATATTCTATCAGGTGTTCCTGTGTCAGGCACAGGCATCTCGGCGGTGGGTATTCCAGAATCAAGCTCATTTAATAACGTGTTGACAGGGGCTAATGTCTACTCAAGTTCACAAGGTGACGGAAACATCTTTGGCAAACTTGGTGGCTTAAAGACATAGAGGAAAAATAATGCTCGGCGGGATCAATAACATTGACATAATCAACGCATCACAACGTGGCGCACGAGACAAACTAAATCAGATGGCAGGGATCAAGCGGCCCCCTAGCGGTATCTTGGCGTCCTCTCCTGAACTTATGCAAGCGGTAGCAGGCGCACCTCCGGCGATGCCTATTCGTCCTACTGGTCCTGCTACACCTATGCCGATGGTTCAGACTGCTTTGCCACAGGTTCCGATGCAAACAGCCGTGGCTCCCGCACCTCGGCCCATGGCCCCTGCTCCAGCGGTTCCTACTGTTCCCCAACCTGCTTCACCCACAACACCGATGAAGTTTCAAGAAGCAGGCCCTGTTGATATCCGTAAAACACCAACGGTAAGTGATCCTGCCAGTGCGTTTGTAGACACGGTAAATTCTCTTGGGGCGGGGGTGTATGAAGCATTATTGAAACGTTATGGTTCTCCTGAAAAAACGGAACAAGCTGTCAAAGGTCAGGTAGCGGCGGTTAAAGCGGCAGTTGAGACAGGAAACCCAGAAAACATCGCTAACACTGTGATTGATCAGGCGGGTCTTCCTTTAAACGACGAAAGCAAGCAAGACTTTGCACGTACAGTCTTCGGTTTAGATGATGTAAACGACATTGATGAGATCAATCGAAGAATAGCCGATGTTGCGATTGGTGCTTCCGTCGGCAAAGGGCCTGATAAATTTGCACAAGCCGTGTTGCTAGGTCTACAGAACTACAAGCAGACAGCGTCGGCACGGGCTGCGGCAGTATCTGGTGCAAAAGCTAGCACCTACACACCTGAACGGTTGTTCCAACAGGCTGTTGAAAAGATCATGGGTAATCCGGAACAGTTTGATGTGTACAATGAAGAAGGTTCTGCGGTGGATCCCATGAAAGTACGCAGAGAAGCTATGAAGATTGCTCAAGCAACATCAACGGCAATGACCGGAGGTGGTGCAGACAATCGAATGGTGGCGTATGATGCTTCAGGTAAACCTTTCTATTCTACTGATGGTGTGAACTACGTTGACGCCCAAGGAAATCCTTACGTTCCACCAAAGGAGTAAGATATGGCTGATCTGCCTCGTGGTCTTTCCGCAACTCCTCCTGAAGGACTAAGCACAACTCCCCCTGGTTTAAGCACGACACCTCCTCCAGGTCTTTCGGCTACACCGCCCGAAGAAACAGGGCGTAATCGTGATCAGTGGTACGACGATACTATCCTTGGAGAGTTGGGAGAGGGCGTTGTGTCTGGGGGTATTGGCATTGTGGAAGGTGTCACAGGATTAGGTGCCTCTTTATATGATTACTTTGCTGACACAGACAAAGCAACAGATGTCCAAAAGTTCTTTGACGACACAAGAGATGTGATGGGTCTTGACCCAGAAGGTTTTGTCGGCAAAGGCGCAGAGATCGTTACGCAGTTTGTTGTTCCTGGTCTTGGCGCAGCAAGCATGGCAGGTAAGCTATACAAAGGTGGTAAAACTCTATCGCAGCTATCGAAAACCCAGAAGGTTGGGTTAGCTGCATCTGAGTTAACGGCTGCTGGTGCCGCTGATGCGGCTGTAATGAATAACGGTATGACCACCATTGGTGACTGGGTTGGATTTAATCCGACAGAAACTACAGACTTGATTGGTCTACGCGGTAGCGAACGTGCTGCCGCAGATTTGGCTAACCGTTTTAAGTTTGGGGTAGAGTCTGCCACACTTGGTGGTGTGGCCCAAGCAGGTTTGATGAAAGCGGGTAAGACCCTTGGTGACTCTCGCATCGGGAAGACCAGTGCTGCCGCTATTCGGGATAAGATAGACAATGTCGGTAAAGCAGCAAACGAACTTATGTACAAACGTGCGTTTGCAGAGCCAGGGAAAGAACTAAGTAAAGGCAAAGCCTTGCTTGCTGATGTCATTGCGTTTGGTCGGTATGGCGGCTACCTTCCTGATCAAATTGCTACCAAGCGTTTGCTCACTGATGGACAGGTTCAGATTCAAGTTAAAGAAGCTGATCGTATTCTCAAGCAGTTCGAGACAGGTGTTGATGATTTCTTAAAAAAAGCTCCTGAAGGTACAGGTGTTGTGGACCGTGTTAGCTTGTTGAACACAGTCGAAGACTATCTTGTTGCACCTGATCGTGGGATGAAAGCACAGCTTCTCAAGCAGCTACCAAAGCAGGTTCGTAATCCTGCTATTCGTATGCGCAAACACATCGACCGTTTGACCGAGGATGTACTTAACAGTAACTTCTTGAAAGAAAACAACTTTGTTACTAAGAGCGGCGAAAACCTTGATGATGTTATACGGCAAAACATTAACACGTACTTGCGTCGTCGCTACAAAATCTTTGAAGATGCAAACTATACGCCTACTGCGCAGTCCGTAAAAGACGCAGATAATTTTTTCCGTGCAAATAAAAAAGCCACAGAAAAAGAACTGACGCAGATGGCACGTAAAGATACTACGGGTCAAATCACCGACGAGTTTCTTACAACGAATGGGCTTGCCCGACAGACAGGTAAAGATGGCGTTGAGATTGTTGTAACAGGTTCCAAGGTTACAGATGCCGCTGCACAAAAAGCGCGTGAGGGCTTCCTTAATCGCTACAGTATCAAACGTAATGCTAAGTTTGAGGGCGGACGCATGGCGCGTGACCGCTTGGAAACTGGTATGTTTGTCTCCAGAGAGAACATCCCAAAAACGCTTCGTGCGTTGTTAGGTGAAGTCAAAGATCCACGCGAAGCGTACCTTGGAACTATCGCAGACCTTGCACAGTTCAGTGCAGTAGACGATTACTTTGGAACGATAGCTAATTTAGCTAGCACGAATAAGTCTATTGGTAATCTCTTTGTTAAAGGTGATGCTCTTACCCCTGCACAAAAGGCTGGTCTGCGGGAACGCGGCTATGTTCAACTAGGTGGTGACGGAGGCAAGAGTAGCATCGTTGGCACAGTAGGCAAAGAAGGTGACGAACTAGCGGCACTTGCCGGAAGCAAAGGTTGGGGCAGCATTGAAAACTATTTTGTCCCACAGGCTATCTACGATGATCTTACACGTTTAGTTGTTGCCGAAGGAAACTTAGGTGCGCAGGTAGTACGCGGTATATTCTCTACGTTCTTACGTGGGAAAGCTCTATCGCAGTACAGCAAGACAATCCTTTCACCTATCACACAGGTTCGTAACGCTACAACTGCGGCAGCATTTGCTACAGCCAACGGAAACATCCCTGTGTTTGGTCGGGGCGGTAGTATGGCAGATGCAGCTAAAGCTGTGTGGGCAAACATCTCCAACAAAGGTCCGCAAGCTGTCTTCGATGACTTAGCCGACGCACAACGGCGCGGGGTCCTTGGAACAAATGCAGAGTTAAGAGAGATTCAAGACTCGTTGAACCGTGGTATTGGACTCTCGGCCCGTGAATCTGACAACGCACTTGCTAACATCGTAGGTGAAACCGTTGCAAAGGGTGTGAAGAAAGTTACCAAGCCTGCCGAAGCAGTGTATCAAGGGTCGGACGATTTTTGGAAATACTACAGCTACCACGCAGAGCAGGGTAAACTACGTCACGCATTGCGAGATGCTACACCAGAACAACAGATTGCATATCTAACAAAGAACGGGAACGATATGTCCCCTGAGATGGCGTCTCGGTTACGTCGTGGACAGGTAGATCAAACGGTCTTAGATGATCTAATCAAGGACCGCGCTGCTCAAATTGTACGGGATACTGTACCAAACTATAACAAAGCGGCGTCAGAGTTGGTGTCCTTTGCTCGTAAACTACCCGTTGGTAACTTTATTACGTTCCCTGCGGAAATGTTCCGTACTAGCTTCAACATCTTTAAACAGAGCTTGGATGATATCGCGTCTGATATTCCAGCGGTACAAGCTCGTGGTCGTCAACGTCTGCTTGGATTCCTTGGCACTACAGTCGTTGTGCCATCGGCGGCACTTAACATGGGTTATGCAATCTCCGGTGTAGACCGTGATGAAATGGATGCATACAAACGATCTTTTGCTGCGCCATGGGAAAAAGGTTCTGTTCTTATTCCGATTGGGAAAGAAGACGGCAAGATTCAGTACATCAATTTCAGTATGTCTAACCCATACGACGTTATCAGCCGCGCAGCTAATCGCTTGTTGAGTGAAACAGATAACGCAATCGCAATGGGCAAAGACCCAGGCCAAGTAATGACAGACGTTGTTGGTGGAACTCTCAAAGAGTTTCTTGAACCCTTCCTTGCCGAAGGTATGCTGACCGAAGCGATCATTGATACGACATGGCGCAGTGGACGAACATCTACTGGGGCAGAGATTTGGAATCCAGAAGATAGTGAGGGTGCTAAAGCAGGTAAATTCCTCGCACATATCTTTGATACTATGGTGCCAAACATTTCGCCCGTTGATTTAAAAGGTGAGCCTGGTCGTTTTGTTCGTGGCACCATAGGAAACTTTGCTCCAGACTTGGTTAGTCCCACAGATAAACAAGGTCGTGAACGTGAGGTAGGTAAAGAACTAATGAGAGCCTTTATGGGTGTTACTCCTTTGGAGTTTGATCCAGCAAAAGGTTTGGAGTACGGGGCGTACCGTATGGGTCAAGCACAGACCAACGCTAAACGTATCTTTAACGGGCATGTGGATGACTTCAACGTCACACCCAACAGTTTGATGAGCGCATTTACTAGAGCCAACGACGCTAAACTGCGCGTAGATCGTGAATACTATCAGATGTTTGAGGACCTAAAAACAATGGGCATGAGCAATGCTCAGATCGCACGGATCCTCAAAAGAAACAACATCGGCGGTGTTGACAGTATTATGCGTGGTAAGTTTGATCCCTTTGATCTTAGTAAAAAGAACTACCAAGACCTTCGAGACACAGGCAATCTAAAGAACTTGCCTCGTGGGGAGATCCGTAGGCTTCAAGGAGAACTGCGCGGTACACCGCTAGCACCGGATCAAGGACCACGGACCAAGCCTCCTGCTCCGACCCCTAGTCGTCAGCCCACGCTACCTCCTGGCTTAACCCCGACGCCTCCCGCAGGGTTAACCACAACACCTCCTGGCTTAACTCCAGAACGCCAGGGCAGCTTGCCACAGGTTCTACCAACCCAGGCTCGTGCGCCTGGGCCAGTGAATCCAGCTTTGTTGGGGGATAATCCGATTGATGCTGCGCTTAATGCACAGATTGCGAACCGTCAGGGGTAGCACCTGGGTCCACTTCTATCGTTAGTTTGACGCCGTTGCCGCCGAATAACTTAACGAGTTCGTCGCAGTATGCTTCCACATCCTCGATGATCTCCATGTCTTCGGTGCTAGTAGCGAGGTTTATAGTCATGCCGATAAGATCCATGAGTGCTTGAACCTGCATAGGATGCATGTCTCTAAGGCCGACTGATTTGACTTGTTCAGGTTTCATTCGATTTCTCCCCAATTATCTTTGAGTTCATCGTCTACTTTCGAGGGGACTCGCAAGACATCCGACAACCCGTTTTCCATTATGTCCTTGATTCGTCGCGCTTGGTCGTCGCCCTCTACTGAGAAGCATAACTCATCGTGGACCGTGAGCATAGGCAAAAGTCCTTCCGCGTAACAATCTGCCATGGCTTTCTTAGTTTGATCCGCAGCCGAACCTTGGATCAATTTGTTTAACGCCTTGTAAGTAAAGGCTCTTCTCAGAGGCTGACCGTACTCCTTCATCGCCTCCTCGTATGTCAAGGGTTTTTTGTACCCAAATGAACGTGGCTCCCACAGGTGGAAACGACACCGCCGCCCAAGCAGGGTGCGTATCTGTCCCGTCTTGTCCGCTTGCTTAGTTGCCAACTCCGCTAGGTTCTTAACGAACGGAACCTTTTCACGGTGCGTGGCTAGCAGTTCTCCTGCTTCCTCGGCAGAGATACCAAGCTGATCCCCTAGTTTGCCTTTGCCCATGCCGTACATGATACCAAGGTTCACGACCTTCGCTTCCTTGCGGTTGATCCCCGCAATGTCCGCAACCATCTGGTGCAGGTCAACGTCCCCGTTGTGGTATTCCTCGACAATCTTATCGACCAGTGGGTGCTTGTGTTCGCCCTTCAAGCTAGCCGCAAAGTGAACCAGTAACCTTGGCTCTTGGCTTGAGTAGTCAAACGACCCCCACTTGGTGCCCTCTTCTGGTATGAACAGACCACGGATCAGCTTCTTGATCTCTGGATCACGCGCTGGGATTTGCTGTAGGTTGGGGTTCGAAGAAGAGAACCGCCCTGTTACAGTGCCGCCGTCATCGGAACGTAGCTGATGA
>Ga0208917_1000451_pt1 | contig 21081 bp, 22 predicted proteins | sample DEB08_DNA_10_FD_185500 | JGI IMG/M metagenome (GOLD analysis project Ga0208917, IMG submission 185500) | Aqueous microbial communities from the Delaware River and Bay under freshwater to marine salinity gradient to study organic matter... | ecosystem: Environmental > Aquatic > Marine > Coastal ...
ACTTCTTAACTATTCCTCTTTCAAAATCCGAACGATTCGTTCCATTGTAAAACACATCAATAATTTGTTCATGCCGCTCTTCTTTATAAAGAAGGACACCTCCTTCTCCACAACTGATGTTTTTCATTTTACCAAAGCTGATAACGGAAAAATCGCCAAAGCTGCCCAAGTACCTGTCTTCAAGGCTGCAAAGAAACCCTTGTGCATTGTCTTCTATTAGCACTAAGTTCTTATCCTGACAAATTTCAACAATCTTAGTCATATTACAGGATACACCGCCATAATGCATCACTACAACTGCTCTGGTTTTATCCGTAACAGCGCGAGCAATGCTATCAGAGTCTATATTCATTGTGTGGGGGTCTATATCCGCAAAAACTAATCTAGCTCCCAGGTTAGCAAATGAGTTTGCCACTCCAACGAAATTATAAGATGGCATAATCAACTCATCCGATTCCTGAATGTTAAGACTCAGGCTGATCAACTCCATCGCTTTTGTACAAGAACTTGTTAATAGCGCTTTATAACCCGGATACGTCTCCTCGAAATAGTATATACATTTCTTTGTGTAATATGCATCAGAATAGCGTTGGGGATTATTCACAAGGTCTTGAACGCAGGCAACACTTTCTTCCGAAGTAAAAGGAATATTGAAGGGTATTTGGACCAAAGTAGTATTTCTCCAAAATTAAGCTTTTTATTGATTAACGTGTATATTTGATTGGTAAATTTTCTACTTTCGCAATACCCATTTATATCTCATTTAGGCATGAATCAAACATCTCAAGAATGCGTTCGTTGTATTGCTGACAGCAGTATTCCAGGTATAACATTCGATGAACAAGGGGAATGCTCCCTGTGTAAGTTTCACGACAAATTAGATACCTTATATCCAGAAAATGAAGAAGCACTAGAAAAACTAGAAAATCGCTTCAAAAAAATTCGGGAGGCAGGGAAAAACAAAAAATATGACTGCATTGTTGGTTTGAGTGGAGGACGGGATAGTACTTACCTGCTTTACCTTGCTGTCAAGAAATGGAATTTACGCCCTTTAGCTGTACACTTCAACGATGGTTTCGACAATCCTGTAGCAGGTGAAAACATGCTCAAAGCGGTTCGCAAGCTAGGTGTTGACTTGCGGACAATAACATCCGATTTTAGAGAGTGCAAAGATCTTAAAATAGTAGACCTGAAAGCTTCTACTCCCTTGCTAAATACAGGAACAGATGTCGGTATTGGCGCTGCATTGTACGGGGTGGCGTACAAAGAGAAAATAAAAACCATTCTATACGGGCAAAGTTTTAGAACTGAGGGTATTCGCCCTATAGCTTGGGCGTACTTCGATGGAGATTTACTGCGTGCTCAGCATAAAATGTTTGGATCCGCACCCCTAAAAAAATGGGAGCCCAGCAATCCAGGTTACAACCTCGGGGTAAAAGAAATGATGTTTTATACCTTGAATGGCATAAAGACCTTTGCTCCGTTTTATTACTACCCCTATGTAAGAGAAGAAGCAAACGAGATCTTATCCAAAGAATTGGATTGGGTATATCCAGGGGCACATTATTTTGACGATTTGTATTGGAGCTTAATAACCTATATTCATCGCGTGAAGTTTAAAATTGATTTCCGTAGAATAGCGTATTCAGCCCTTATTCGAAGTAAGCAAATGGACCGCTCAGAAGCTTTAAAGGCTGTTCAAACCCCATACGTATTAGAAAATCAAGACATAATCAATTTATGCATCAAACGCCTTGGATTGACTCGGGAAGAGTTTGATGAGTTTATGGCTATTCCACCGAAAAATTTCTGGGACTATCCCAATAGTTTTTCAATAATGCAAAAATTTAAATTTCCTATTTGGATACTTACTCAACTCGGGTTTTTTACTAAAGTGGTTTATGAAAAGTACTTCGTTTTACCGTTTAAATAATATCTTTAATTTGCGACTTATATTTCCTAAGTCAAACCTAATAATGACCTAGGGAATACCGTATATTATGAAAGTAGGAATATGTCAGTTATTAGTTGAAGGTGGCGAACCTAAACGGAATCTAGAACGAGCGGAGAAGCTTATTCAAATTGCCACGGAGCAAGATGCCAAACTCATTGTATTGCCAGAAACATTAGACTTAGCATGGACTCATCCAAGTGTGTATAATGAAGCTGAGACTATTCCCGGTGCAAGAAGTGACTTTTTCTGTGCATTGGCAAAGAAGCATCAGGTCTGGATTTGTTTGGGTTTAACTGAAAAAGAAGAAAAAACCTTCAACACTGCGATATTAATCAGTGATACGGGTGAAATCATTCACAAGCATAGAAAAATTAATCTTCTAGAGGTGGAGTTCCCTTTTTATGAGGTGGGTCAATCACTTGCTGTAGTGGATACACCAATAGGAAAAATCGGCATTAACATTTGCGCAGACAACTACACTGAAGCCCTGTGCTTGGGTCATTCATTAGCTCGAATGGGAGCACAAATCATACTTTCCCCTTCTAGCTGGACAGTGGATCACTTCGTTACAGAAGAAATAGACCCCTACCAAGACAAGTGGGTAAAGCCCTTAAGCGAATTAGCCACACTTTATGAAATACCAGTAGTTAGCACCACCAGCGTAGGCTATATCGTTGGGGGTCCTTACGAAGGTAAAAAAATGATTGGTTGTTCATTGGCTATAGATAAAAATGGAAAGGTTTTCCAGGGAGAAATGAACGAGTTTGCAGGAGATGTAATCGTTTGCGACTTAGAACTGGGAAAATCTCAATGGAAAGGGGTACAGTTTGGTGCCATGCTTAAGCAAAAGAATTTTTTAAAGTAATAAATACGCATTTAGAATACCCTATGATAGTACTTGGAATAAACGGAGGATTTAGACAGGGGTATCAAGATGTTAGTGCTTGCTTAATCGAAAACGGTGAAATTGTAGCTGCAGTAGAGGAAGAACGCTTAAACAGAATCAAGTTTTCTGCCGGGCGACTTCCATTTTTGTCTGTCAAAGAGGTACTTGAAATCGCCTCTAGATCTTTTGAAGACATCGACCTAATCGCTTTTCACGGAAGTACCTGGGGCGATGAAATCCAAAATCGCCTAGAAGACTACTTCATCAATCATTTTGGTTCGTGTCCAGAGTTTAAGCGCTATCATCACCATGATTGTCATGCGGCTAGCGCTTTCTGCGCATCTGGATTTGATGAAGCACTAGTGCTTACCATGGATAACTCAGGTGATGGAATTTCTTTGCAACTTATGCTTGGAAAAGGTAAAAAACTTGAGTTAATCGAGCGCTTTGCTCGACCAGATAGCCTTGGCTTGTTTTATCAAGTAATCACACAGTATTGTGGTTTCGTCAAAGATAGTGATGAATACAAGGTAATGGGATTGGCAAGTTACGGTAATAGCGAACGATTTGATTTTTCCTGGTTGATTGACTTTCAAGATGGTCGCTTGTGCATAAACAAAGCGTTCATCATCGTACCTCAAGTTGGGGCACCCTCGCTCCACAAAGATGAAATGGTTTTTACTCCTCTCTTTTTGGAAAAAATGGGTCAAGGTCGTAGACTTCCTAAATCGCCACTGTCCAGCTTTTATAAAGATGTAGCAGCTTCTGCACAAGCGCATTTGGAGAAGGTCGTCCTAAAAATTATTGGCCATTATATGAACCTATATCAGCAAGAGAAACTTTGCTTGGCGGGAGGTATCGCATTAAACTGTGTGATGAACCAGCAAATTATGAATGCAGCACTCGTCAAGGATTTATACATACAGCCTGCCGCAGGGGATGCCGGCATCTCTTTAGGAGCTGCCTACTTGGGAAGCATCGAGAAAGGAGTCCCTCCCCAGGGAATGGCCAGTGTATACTTAGGGAAAGCCTATGATGCGAATGACATTGAAAGCATGCTTAAGGTCTGTGGAATCAAGTACCAGTATATTAGCGAAATAGAGGAATATACCGCAAAAGCATTGGCAGAAGGAAAAATAGTAGCATGGCATCAAGGCAGGATGGAATATGGTCCTCGAGCACTCGGGAATAGAAGTATCCTCGCTAACCCCACCATACAGGGCATGCAAGATAAAGTAAACAAAAGGGTCAAGTTTAGAGAGTCTTTCCGTCCATTTTGTCCTAGTGTGCTGGAAGAAGACAGAAGCCTATACTTTGTTGGAAAAAAAGATGCTGCTCCACATATGACCATTACGTATGATGTAAATGAATACGGCAGAAAATCCATCCCTGCAGTGACGCACGTTGACCAAACAGCCCGCATTCAAACCGTAAATAGAGGACAAAACGAACGTTTCTACAAGCTACTATTGGCACTCAAAAAAATAACAGGTCATGGCGTTGTTATGAATACGAGTCTAAATCTATCCCACGAACCAATAGTATGCACTCCCCGCGATGCGCTATCTACCTTTTTTGCCAGTGGTATGGATCTACTGGTTATAGACAACTTTCTTATTGAAAAATAGGCCCGATAACACCTATTGTAGGCTTAAGGATTTTTATAACTTTATGGTTTAATCTTCTATCCAGATAAAAACTTATTAGTGAGAGTTCCTTTTGTAGACTTATACCACAAGCATGAAGCACTTAAGCATGAGCTTTTAAGTGCTGCTGAAGCTATTATTGACAGTAGTCAATTTGTTCTGGGTGGTAGACTAAGAGCTTTTGAAGAAGATTTTGCTTCTTTTTGTGAAGTTAAGCATGCAATCGGGGTAGGTTGTGGTTTGGATGCATTAAAAATAGCCCTACAAACCTTGGGTGTCCAACAGGGTGACGAAGTAATTGTCCCAGCACACACCTACATTGCCACCTGGCTAGCAGTTTCACAAATCAACGCTACGATTGTTCCGGTTGATGCAGACCCTAGCTCCATGAATATCGATGTTTCTTTAATAGAACAAGCAATTACTCCAAAGACTAAAGTTATCATTCCAGTTCACATGTATGGTTATATGTGCGCGATGGATAAGGTAATGGCTCTCGCCGAAAAGTATGACATTAAGGTACTCGAAGATTTTGCTCAAGCACATGGTGCCATATACCAAGGTCGTATCGCGGGCTCAATTGGTCATGTCAACGCCACCAGCTTCTATCCGGGCAAAAATTTAGGCGCTTTGGGTGATGGTGGAGCCGTCTGTTGCAACTCGCCCAGATATGCAGAAACTATTTCAAAGTTGCGTAATTATGGATCTCAACAAAAGTATTACCATGAAATACTTGGTCAAAACTCACGTCTAGACAATTTGCAAGCAGCTTTTTTACAGATTAAGCTTCGGCATCTCACGCAGTGGAACAGAGAAAGACAGTTGGCGGCCAAGGAGTACACAAAAAATTTACAGGGCACGGCTGACCTGATTCTACCTATGCACGGAGAGGAGGACCAACACGTTTACCATCTGTTTGTTGTTCGAACAGCTCAACGAGAAGCGTTAAGAACATTTCTGGAAAATAAAGGGGTAAGCACAATCATTCATTACCCCATCCCTCCGCATCTTCAAGAAGCATATGCACACTTGGGATATGAAGGCGGAAGTTTTCCTGTGGCAGAAAAAATCGCATCTACTGCACTAAGTTTACCCATGTTTCCGGGAATTACCTCGGATCAAATTGCGTATGTCTGCGCTCAAATCAAAGCCTTTTACAAATTCTAAGATATGGAGACTTCTATTCTGAGTAAATACACACAACACTTCCATCCTGAACGTTATGAAAGGCCGTTTTTTATCCAAAATGCAATTCAAGATGAGATAAAAACAAAGGGTTATTGTGTCATTGACTTGTTTTCAGCGGATGAACTTGACGTTTTATATGAAGGCTATAAAGTATTGAAAGACTCAGTAAAAGGAAGTTTTGGCGAACAATTTTGGCCCAGTGGAAGACACCCCGATCCGGAAATTCGAAAATTAGCCAAAGCAAAAATTGAGGAGGTCGTACCCACACGGTTAAAAGAATTATTCCATGCAGATACATATACCTTTATAGGGGGAACTTATTTGATAAAACCCCCATCAGATCATAGTGCTTTAAACCCACACCAAGACAGTTCGCACGTGGATGAATTCAAGCACTTCTCCGTTTACGCCTGGATTCCTTTGCACGATGTAGAATCAAAAAATGGAGCGGTTAGAGTATTGCCAAAGAGTCATCAATTCAACATCAAACAACGCTCATTAAACGTGCCCTGGGTATTGGAGCCCTACATACACATTTTAGACGAATACATGGTAAACGTGCCCATACGTGCGGGGGAAGTATTAATATTTGACGCCGCGTTAATTCACTCCTCTCCTCCGAATTACACCGATCAAGATCGGGTAGCTGTTAATTATTATGTTCATCCCAAAGACAGCCCATTTTGTCACTATTACAGCGATTTACATACTCCAGAAGGCGAGATAGAGGTTTTTGATGTAACTCCAGAGTTTTATTACACGGAAGATTTTGAACAAAAGCCTTCAAGCAAGTATACGCAACTCGCAAATCAGCCACAATTAATCAGCCGTATAACAGAAAAAGAGCTAAGAAACGCCTTGGCCTATTTAAATGGAGAAGCTTCGCTAAACTTTTTTCAAACCATCCTGAAAAAAATAGGTGTAAAATGAGTGGTTTTCTGAGAATAAAAGAGTGGTGGAATTCCAAAATAGTCGTCTTATTCGGCTTAATTTATTTGTTCTTGATTGAGACCAACCTGGCACTTAACCAAGTATGGGAGCAGTTTAGCTTTTTAGCCCTTTGGATGATTTTAGCTGCATCTTTCGGTTATTACATCAACGATACTTTCGACTTGCCACAAGATGAATTAGCCAACAAAGCCAATCAAACTAAATCACAGCACAACCTGGTTAAAATTTTCATTGCTTTACTCATTCTTACTTTGATTGGCTTAGACTGGTTTTTTTTAAGCCAAAATCTTCTGGTTGCCTATCTCATCATTGGACAAGTGTCCCTGTTTTTTTTATATTCCTTACCTAAAATTCGGCTTAAAGAAAAGCCCATAGTTGGTGTACTGACCGATGCACTATACGCCCACGTATTACCTGGATTAATTGTATTATTCACCATAGTACCTCCTGAGCAAGCAACCCCTTTTCTTCTGACAACTTTCGGTTTATGGATGTTCTTTGTGGGCGTTAGAAACATCCTTAGTCATCACTTGATTGACTATGAAAACGATAAACTATCAGCTACCGTGACCTCCGCTACATATTTTGGGAAATCCAAAGTTAAAAACTGTATGAATTTTATGGTTTCACCATTAGAATCTATACTTTTCTTGAGCACATTGCTTTACTTAGGCACCCCTATAGCTTGGATAGTTTTATGTTTTATGCTCTATGTCGTTTATGTCTACAACCGCGAACTCATTTTTGTGAAAGAACACATTAATGACTGGAGCACAGAACAAAAAGAAAATTACAATTTTATCGGAGGTCTCTTACTCAATGAGTTTTATGAAAAATGGCTTCCTGTAATTTTATTGATTCTCCTTTGTACTCAAAACGTACAATTTGTCTTTATTCTCTTTCTACATATTCTGCTATTTATGAGTAATTTGAAAGATTTTAATAAGGATTATCGAATAATTAAAGATTTGTTTCTTGTAAGAGCCTATTGGTTTCTTGCAGGCATTATTGCAGATATTTTTTATTACCAATCCTATTTGCGCTTGAAGCATTTCGTGTATTGGAAAATCTACAAATCGCTTGTAAAGAATGATAACAGCAGATAATCACATAGTACATGGCCTGTGGATTGGTGACACTTTGAGTAGTATGGAAATGCTGACTATCAAGTCTTTTGTCAAGATGGGACATCAATTTTACCTCTGGGCTTATGACGACTTGAAGCTCCCGACGATTGAAGGACTGATTATTAAAAGCGCAGATGATATCATCGCACGAAAAGATGTATTTTCTTATAAAAACAAAAATAAATTCGGTCATGGCAAAGGAAGCTTTGCTGGTTTTTCTGATATCTTCAGGTATAAGCTCTTATACGAATATGGGGGTTGGTGGGTTGACATGGATGTAACCTGTCTGAAAACATTAGATTTTAAAGAAGAGTACGTTTTTCGAGCCCATCACGAATTGGATGTTGTAGGTAATTTTATGAAATGCCCTAAGGCATCCCCTCTAATGAAAAGTGCCTATGAAGAGGCCGTGTCAGAGGTTAATGAGCAGAACAACGATTGGCACAAACCTATAGAGATTCTGAATAAGTATATCAAAGAATATCATCTGGAAAAATATATCAAAAAAAATCTGGCTCTTCCAGATGATTGGCGGATAATTTTAAAAATGATAAAAGGTAAATCTGACAAATCCATTGAATCTTTTTACTTCATTCACTGGTTAAATGAGGAATGGCGAGCACGTAATTTATCCAAAGATTTAATTCGTATTGAATCAACCTTGGGTGCATTAATGAGAGAACATGGTATCCTTAAATCAGATTACACTTTCTTGGAAAAACAATTAAATTATCTTCGCACCTCAGACTTGTATGAAAATTTGCGAATTTTAAAGGTCGTAGAATGATGAAAAACTGAATTAACCTATTCAAACCAAAGGGGAATAAAAATCCTGATCCCGGGATTAGTTGATTGTGAACGCCTATAATGCCTGTCTAACCAATATACAAATAGAGCTATATCTGTCGGTTTGTTTGTCATTATAGACTTAACTACTCGTTTTTCTTAACATAACCAGAAACTTTTGAAAAATCTATTCAGAAAAGTTTCACGCTCGTGAATGAAAAACTAGAAAAAATTCTTAATACACTGAAAACACAAATTATTGCCATGAAAACAATTGTTTATCCTTTAGCCAATGAAGTACTTCTGGCAAACTTTGATTTTTATTGTTTTAAGAATATCGGAACAAACTTAAACCGTGACTATATGAATCTGTTAATTGAATTTGAATTCTACAATATCTTAGATTCTGAAATCTTAGAAGCGGATTACCGGCCCGGTGATGAGGAGAAAATGATTTTTGACTTTGATTTTTTTGGCCTATCGACAACCACTTTGCCGAAAAAGGTTATTAGTTGTGCGCCAATTATATATTTACCTTATATACTCGATAGGTGATGCGTGTTTTAAAATGGACCTTATCTACAATTATCCTAATACTGACCGTAGAATTGGGCTTGCGATGGACGGGTATTTATGAGATGTATTCAGAAAAAAACTTTAACCGATATGATATAGCCTACAATCAAACCTGGCCTGTCAATTATTTTAACCAACGAACAGATAGTATTCATTACAATCAAAGAGAATTCGACTACCAATGCTCATGTAATGCCCTCGGATTCCGTGAAGACCTTAATCCCGACTCTATGAATCAGGAAGACTATTTAATCCTTTTTCTAGGTGATTCTTTTACTGAAGGAGTAGGGGCCAGTTGTGACAAAGAAATGCCAGCTGTTTTCGAAAAAATAAGTCCCCCTTTTGTCTATAGTTACAATGCCGGTGTTGTGGGTTCAGATCCTTTTTTCTCTCTACGCTGGTATGATCATTACCTCAAAGAAATTTCAGCAGATGAAATCATATTAGTTATTAATTACTCTGATATATCAGACTATATTTTTCGAGGTGGAGAGGAACGATTTGATGAGGAAAATAACGAAGCACATTTTCGCAAAGCACCAAAAATTAGCCTAATTTACCAGCATAGTCATCTTATGCGATTTATCCTTCACTTTATCCTTCGTTACGACTTCACCTTATTGGGAAGTCAAGCCCTTGAAACAGCAACGGAAGAGGCACTAAACGCGATAAGCAATACTATCAACTCCTAGAAAAATCTTCACCCTGATATTGAGCTTACAGTGGTCATACACCCTTATCCTTTCGCTCAATCGAAAAGAGTTCCAGGACATGATAGGCTTCCCGAGCTTCTCCCATTAATCCGCGAGGATATTACTTGCATCAACCTATACCCCAATCTTCAAAATGTTTTTGCTCAAGGCAATTACCTGGATTACAGCTGGAAAAACGATGGGCACTACAACGATAAGGGATACGATACTTTCGCCCATGAATTGTGGACCGGCTGGAGCGCTACCAAGGATTTCGAAAATTAAGCTTATCCTCTGCCTCGTCCCAGTTGGAATGGTCTGAACTCTTTACTTTATCACTAATCTTTTGTAGTAAAGAAATCGGCAAAACCAAAACAATATAAACCAAGCTTAAAATGATACCCGCATTAATATTCCCTAGTAGGCGACCGAATTGCATCCATTTGTCGACGAATAATACAGTAAAACGATCAACTGAAAAAAGAATAAAACCAAACACCACTACCCCATATAACACGTAATTGTGCGAAAGATTGTAGCGCGATTTAAGCCAAGTAGCTAAAAGAACTAAAACCAGCACAACAAGGCCTGCAGATTGATATACTTTCCTGCTGTCCATTTACATCATTGGATAAACAAACGGAGCTACTGCACTGCTTTCAGCAAAAAACAACAAGATACCAAGAAGGACTAAAGCTATAACTATGGGTAATAGCCACCATTTTTTGCGCTCCATCAAGAAATGATACATATCTCGTAAAAACTCCATCTAGTCTAAATTTTTATTTACATAGTTACTCAATAATTGCATATTATCCTCCCGCTGAATAACATAATTTCCCAAAACTAAGATATCAATTTCCGTAGATAGAAAAGTTTCAATGGCATCTTTTGGTGTACACACGATTGGTTCACCACGTAGGTTAAAACTGGTATTTACTAAAACGCCATATCCAGACAAGGCTTTGAATGATTCTAACAAGGCAAACAATAGCTTATCACTGGACGCACTAACCGTTTGAATAAGCTCTTCATATGCTCTTACGTTGTGTAATGGTGAGGTTTCTTCATCTATTCGAAAAAACAAAGACAAGCTACCTCCCATTAAATCGCCCTATGATGATGAGTTTGTTGAGCAACTCAAGGAGTTTATACCGCATATCAAAGAGGCAAAGTTTTATGGTGGAGAACCCTTCTTAATTGACATTTATTATAAGATTTGGGATTTAATTATTGAGTTGAATCCGAAAGTTCGAATTTTTGTAATTACCAATGGATCTGTATTAAACATCCGAATCAAAGCTTTGCTTTCTAGGGGTAATTTTGACATTGGCGTTTCTATGGATTCCATGAACAAAGAAGTTTTGGAATCTATCCGTTTGAATGTCAAACAAGAACGGCTACTGGAAAATGTTAGCTTTTATCAAGAGTATTTAAAAGCAAATAAGAATAACCTAAAGGTCAGCTTCACTATGATGCGATTGAATTGGCAAGAATTTACAGGGGTTATCGAATTTTGCAATGAAAGAAAAATACAGCTTTATGTCAGCTACTTAAAAACTCCTCCCCAGTTTGCATTGTGGAATTTGCCAGCTGACAAACTTAAAGAAATAAGGGAATCGCTGGAGACAAAGCAATTTCCAAAAGGCAATTACGTAGAAAAAAATAACGCAAAATGTTTTGAAGATTTCCTCACCTATCTCTCAAATTGTGAAGCGAAAAATCGACGGAACCCGATTAAACCAAAACAACAATATAAAGTAGTCAATGAAGCGAAAAAAAAGGTAGAACCCGCAATCAAGACCTCTATTTCGGAATACGACCAATCACTCAACTATAAGGAAATTTCTTTCAAAAAACTCGAGGAGTATATAGCGCTAAACAACATTGATGACCAATCTAAAAAGAACTTCTATACTAAACTTCAAAACGGAATAAACGCCCTTCCTGAATCGAGCGATTTAAATAAGCTATATTTCATGATTTCCAAAACAGCGCCAGCAGTCCTTATTAAGGATGTTGACGAAATGGACCTAGAAACCCTGAAGGAAAGCATGCTGAAGCATGTGTAAATCAGCTATTCCGGTAATTGAATGTATACATAATCATCTTCATTGAGTCGATAATAATGTTGATTGAGAATCTCTGTTGATTTCTCTTTACATGATTTGCACATATAAAAAGAATGACTTCCGTCTTCAAGTAAATGAGAAAAATCTTGATCGGGCATTTCATATATAACATGTATGCTTTGATCCCATCCTCTATAGCTACTGAAAACCAAACTTTCCAAATAGGAATAATAATGAACGGGGTAACTCCGATTAACTTCATCTGCTTTTACAATAACTTTCCTCAAACCTTTTTCTCTGCATAAATCAAGTATAGTAAAGGATTGCTCAACAGCATTAGTTGCCTCTTGCAGCAAAAACCTGTACTGAGATGAGCTGAGTGCTAGATATAAACCCAAGCATACGACAACTATTTTTAATCGCGAAAAACTTGTTATGAAAAAATCTAACACAAACAAACCAAAAGCACTAAAGACTACAAATCGAATAGGCAAAGACCAACGATCCCACGTGATCTGTAGCAAATTTTCCTTGACAAAATACTCTGCATTTACCATCGTATTAAAAATGGTAATGAGCCCTGTGAATACGACCAAAAATACCAACAGCTGTATATAAGTCGCTTGTATATCAACGCCCCTATTATCTATATCAAACTGAGGCTAAAAGCCCACCGTTTACCCATCAAAAAGAAAAACATTTTCTCCAAATAAGAAAAGTTAAACAACTCGGATAAGCTTGTCCATAGACTTTTACCTTCATTGATACGGCTTAAATCATACGCATTAATAAATACAAAGCGTTCAATCACTAAGATGCAAAAAACAAAGAACAGCATCGCTAAGAGCCGTCTTTGGCGGATAACAAGCTTATAATCCTTCACCAACAGCAGCGGCAAAACACCTGCAAGTGAAACTATTCCCAAGGGATGGGAGTGAAAGCAAAAAACAGAAGAATTACACCTAGACTTAGGCTTACATAATTGCGTTTAAATAGGTCAAGATGCCTTAAATAGGTTATGAAGAGGACAGCCATGCAAGCACCCGGAAGCAATTCTTCAACCATCATAAAATAATTGTAAGGATCCCCTCTAAAATGAATGAGCAAATAAACGACACCCATCACATAATCCTCAAAGAAATAAACAATGATAAAGAAGATTGAAAAATAAAAGAGATAAGCATTGAAAACATAACCTATCACTACCCATTTAACGGAAACCGTCATTTTAGCTAGCAAAACAGGTATTACCTGCAACAAGAAAAAAACTTCCCGCTGTATAGGGGATGGGAAAGTTTGAAAGTTGGTCATTTCAAAAATTAAACTTGTTCCATCATACAGGAATTTTAATTCATACTGCCACAGAGAGTAGGCGGTAGTTAAAATGAAATATAGACTACCCAAGAGCAAAAGTGCAGTCTTTTTTGAAAACACCTTATTTTGCTTGAAGAATAAATTCATAAACACTACACCAATTGTTCAATAGGAATGCAAAGGGTAAAGATAAAAAATTACTATTTAGATGGACTCTGTTAAGGGATACACGCACAATTTCCTTATTGTCTAAGGAAAATCGTTCAAGGATATTAAGTTTTAGATTAATCTATTCTTCTAACATTGGCGGGGTTAAATCGCACAACCTCTATTACAAGTCTTACGAGTTCAAAAAGAGCTTTACTAACTGTTTTTATACTACCTCCTTTCGACACCCCGTGTTCTCTTCGCAAATAAGCGGATGGTATTTCAATGAAAGAAACATTACACTTACTCAGCTTACCACAAATTTCACTTTCTATGAGCGAACTATTCAAATTAACATTGATTTTGTCCAAATCCGATTTACAGTATACTTTTATCCAATTGACATCGCGCAATGAAAAGCCAAGAAACAATTTATTAACTAGACGATTAAAGCCTGATAATAGACGGCGATATGGACTATACTCGTGGTTTTGACGATAGAAAGAATAACATGTATTCGGTTTATATGCATTAATGGACTGCAATTCAGTGATATCGAACTGACCGTCACCGGGAATTGCGCATACCAGTTTTTTCGCGGCCTTTGTATAGCCCGATTTTAAGGCTTGACCGATGCCCATGTTTTTCTCGTGCTGTATTAGATTAAACTCAATGTCTCTTGCTAGTTTGCGTAAGGATAACTGACTACCATCTGTGCTTCCGTCATCGACTATAATCAGTTCGGAATTTGGATAAAACTTTTGAAGAAATTGATGGCTTTTTTTGACCACATGAGGAAGTGTACCCAGTTCGTTATAAGCAATAATAATTATTGAAAATTCCGCATTCACTTCTGCTTGCTTTAGATGGATACAAGTATGCCGTTGTTTTGAAGCGATTCATTTGCTTTCTCTAAATATTTAATGATATCTAAGGTCTCTTGATACTGCAAATGTGCATGTTTCAAATCGTCCCCAGATTTCAAAAAATCGAGCAGTACATTATTCAAGGGTTCTTCGGTTGATAAAATGGGTGAACTTATATTTCCCAAACGATATTCTGCCAGCCCCTTCTTCGATGGATCATCTTGTAAAGAAGAATTCAAGTAATCATATATCTTCAATTTGTTTGCTGGTTCCAAGTCATCGAAAATAAGCATCCTACTATCTCCACCAATCACAATTTGTCGAATCTTTACAGGGCTCGACCAAGATGAATTAATCTGAACAAGCAATCCAGATTCATAATGTAAAAAGATATAAGCCAAGTCTTCCACTTCTAGTAAACGATTAACTCTTCCAACTGCTCGAATATGCGCAGGTTTCTCTCGTATTAAATAGTTTACAATTGAAATGTCATGACATGCCAAATCCCATAAAACATTCGTGTCCATCTGGTAGATGCCTAAATTGATTCGCGTACAATCAATGTAGTTAATACGGCCAAGTTCTCCTTGGTCAATTAAACTCTTTATTTTTCGAACCGCAGGATTATACAAATAGGTATAATCCGTTAGCAAACTTAAGTTTCTTTCTAAAGCTATTTTACCCAACTCAACAGCCTCTTGATATACCAGCGTTGAAGGCTTTTCAATTAAAACATGCTTGTCGTGACGCAGAAAAAATTTAGCCAATTCATAATGACTTGGCGTTGGTGTTGCCAAAACAACATTTTTGACATCAGGCAAATCTGCAAGCGTTTCATGATTCAAGCTGTGTTGCAAGATTGGATAAATCTTTAGAATATCATTTAACTTTTGAGCGTCTTTTTCTACGAGGTAAACATTTTCTATGCCCAAAATATTGACAAGAATTCTAAAGATGTTCTTGCCCCAATATCCGTAGCCAACCAAGGCTGTCTTATCCATGCTCCAAAAATAAACAAAAAACAATACACTAAACACTTTACGAAGCTATACCAGTAGATAGAGACAAACGACATGTATATATTCACTTCCAAAAGGGATGGTATCAAATGATAGAAAAGCCAAAATCAATCATTCTAAAAGATGCCGCAATGTTACATTTATCAATTTTAGATTCATTATCTTCCGCTTAAAATACTAAACCTTTCAATCTAAGGATGTATAGAATTTATCACTACTTCAATTATCCAACACCTCTTTTCAGTTTGATTATTACACTAATTGTAATTTTCATACTTTTCGCAGGTATATACATGAGTCTATCTCGTCTGTTTCCGCGGATTGACCGAAAAAATTTTATTTTATTACTCTCTACCTTATTTTCTATTTTACTGATTTTAGAAATTGGTCTACGAATAAGTAATAAAATGGTTACCTATGGCGAACAACGGCTTGGGGCCTACAGTTTCGTACATCACGGTTCTTTTTCAGATAGTTTTCACCTCCATTATCCGGGTTCTACATTTAATCTAGGAAGTGGAGAAGAATTTTTATATCCTCGCACAGCTAATGAATTTGGTCTTACAGATATTAATTGGGAAAACGAAAATCCTGAAAACAAACCGAGAGTACTTTGCCTGGGAGATTCTTTTACCGAAGGAGATGGCGCTCCAGCGGATTCAACCTGGCCCGTTTTATTGAACAACATGTTTCATTCGGATAGTCTTGATGTTCAAGTCCTCAACGCTGGCGTCTGTGGAAGTGACCCTTATTTTGAGTTGATGTTGTTCGATGAAAAATTTCGCTACCTACAACCAGATATTTTAATCTTTACGATTAGTATGCAGGATTTCGTGGAAGATATTGCTGTTCGAGGGGGTAACGAAAGGTTTTTGCCTGAAACAGGCAAAAAAACAAAACTCATAGAAGTATTCTATGCATACTGTCATGTTGCCCGATGGGTTTTGCATAAGCGAGGATACAATTGGCTATTACTTAAGTATACCGATGATTTGATTCAAGACTTAGCAACGAAAAATGTACCTGAAGTTATGGCTAATTTTGCTGCTTCTCAAAAGAAAAACCCAAACACGGAATACTTTGTTTTTTTATATCCGCATAAGGGAGCACTTATTTTAGGCACCATTAAAGAAATACAAAGTGCATTAGTAAAAGAATCCTTAAAGTATCCAAATATTAACTTTATTGATCTTTATGATTGCTACCAAACGCAAATAGCTTCAACAAACTTACCCGTAGATGCGTTTTGGTGGGAAAAAGACGGTCACCACAATAGCCTTGGGTATAGCTTAAAAGCAAGCTGTATTAACGAACATTTAGGGTTATATATACCCGAAATAGCAGGAAGTAAATAAAAATTAGAGGCATATCAAATACCTAAAAAAATATAACGCATCCCGCGTAATAAAAGATAAGGTATACTTTGTCATGCACCCTTCAACAGTCTATACTTCATGCCTGAGGGAGAAATTGTACCCTGTTGTTATAACAGAAGTTATCTATATGGTCAATATCCCAAGCAAAGTCTCAATGAAGTGTGGTTTGGAGAAAGTAGTTTGAAGTTTCGAGAAAGAATGATGAGTAAACGCTTTGATTCTGGTTGTCAAAAGTGTTTAGATCAGATAGAAGCGAAAAACTTTGAAGGGGTGCACGTGAAAATGTTTGACTTTCCTTTACAAGAAAAAATCAATGAAGCAAAAGATGTCAATAAGACATTCTTGTATCCTGAAATTCTTGAGTTTGAACTGAGCAACACCTGCAATCTCGAATGCGTCATATGTTCGGGCACGAAAGCACATTAGAAATCTTTGATAAACCATCATGGAAAATCCGCGATCAAGGTACACTTGCTATGGCCGCCTGGAAGTTTGGTTTGGAGAAGAATCGTCCTTTAGATAAAAAATGGAACTTTCTCGCCGACAACAACAACAAACAGCTGCGTTATAATGAAGAAGGGTACTTTTCTGAAAACAATTGGAATACAAAACATAAAGTTAATTTTGTTCATATTTATCACCGTTTTGGTGATGAAAACTGGGATTTATGGAATTATATAAAAAATATCAGAATTGATGAATGACGAATTTCATTCGCTTTGGATTGGGAAGTCTTTGGGAGAAACTGAGCTCCTAAAACTGCATTCTTTCGCAGCGCATGGTCATCTTATAAAGTTGTGGGTTTATGACTCGCCTAAATATGTCCCTGAATTTGTAGAATTGAGAGATGCACACAAAATAATTCACTCATCTGAAGTGTTTCATTATGATAAATATGGGAAGATTGATTGGGGCAAGGGTTCTTACGGAGGTTTTTCCGATATTTTCAGGTATAAGTTACTCTACGAATATGGCGGTTGGTGGATAGACATGGATGTAACTTGTTTAAAACCGTTTAACATTTCGGAGACTTATTTCTTTAGAAACCATTGGATGTTACCTGTTGTTGGCAACATCATGAAATGCCCGAAAAATTCAGTACTTATGAAAAATTGCTATGAGCGGGCCGTTAAGGAAGTTACCAGAACCAACAAGGATTGGCATTTGCCGATACGGATACTTAACGAAGAAATAGATGCTTTATCACTCATGAAGTACAGAAAACTGGGCTTATTCAATTTAGACATGTCACACACAGTTAGGCCTTACTTAGAAAATGAGTATCCATTTCCTGCAGATTGGATGGGCGTTCATTGGATTAACTCCTCCAAGTTTAATTATAAACGAAGCAGTAGTTTTCATATCTTGCTAAAGAATTACGGAATTAGATGAAATTAAGTGAAGATAATAGGGTCGTTCATGGTCTGTGGATTGGCAATTTGCTTTCACCCGTTGAGATGTTGACGCTACACTCTTTTGTTCATCACGGACATGAATTCCACCTTTTGTTGTACGAGGCTCTAGAAAATGAATTACCTGCAGGCGTTGTTGTACAAGATGCAAATGAAACAATCCCCGCCAGTGAAATTTACCGACGGAATCACAATGACCCTAAATTTAAAATCGGTAAGGGAAGTGTAGGATCTCCGTTCTCCGATTTATTCAGGTACAAATTGCTATACGAAAAAGGCGGTTGGTGGGTCGATATGGACGTGACTTGCTTGAACCCCATTAATGTTCAGGATGAATATTTCTTCCGGGCTCACCCTTTACTTCCAATGATTGGCAACGTAATGAAAGTACCTGTAAAATCGGAGTTAATGCTGCGAACATATGAAGAAGTGCGAGATACTTGCAATGCCGACACCATCGAATGGTTATTGCCAAACAAAATTTTGAATAAGTATATCCAAGAGCTCAATCTAAGTCAATACATTCGCGACGATTTGTCATTGGTCGATTGGTGGGAAAAGGTAGAAGTCTATATCAAAACCCGAAAATCTATCCCTAAGTCTTGGGTGTTCATTCATTGGATGAATGAGGAATGGAGGACCAAGAAAATTGATAAAAACAATCTATTTGCAGATACAACGATTGGCAAACTATGCGAACGGTTTAACCTCACCACTATAAAAACGCCGTTTCTCAATCAATGGAAAAGAAAACTATATTACTCGATGAGGTAATATGCGGGTTGTTCAAAGTCTTGTTTCAAGTTCTCAGCTAGGTTTTTAATATGAAAGGCGTTAAAATACTTTTAGTAAGCATAGTGAGTCTTTTCCTTATGGAAGGAACCATAAGATTAAGTGGAATTTATCAAACCTATGCTGAAGCTAATTTTAATCGTTATGAAGAGGCATATGGACAAACATGGTCTATTGATTATTTTAAGCAACGCTCCGATTCAATTATTTACAAACAAAACGAATTCGAGTTTGCTTGCCCCTGTAATACCCTGGGCTTTCGCGACACCAAAGCATTTAACACGCCGAGTAAAGACAAGTTTCGCGTGTTGTTTCTCGGCGATTCTTTTACTGAAGGTGTAGGAGCAAGTTGTGGCAACACGATGCCCGAGGTTTTTCAAAGGCTTCACGAGGATTCCATTGAGGTATTCAATGGAGGAGTTGTCGGGTCCGACCCCTTCTTTTATTTAGAATGGCACGAAAAATATTTCGCCCAGCTTGAAGTGGATCAGGTTTTTATCATTTTGAACAATTCAGACATCTCCGATTATATCTTTAGAGGAGGAGATGAACGGTTTAATCTAGAAGAACAAACGGCACAATTCAAAGACCCACCTTGGCAGGCTAAGCTCTATCGTTTCAGTCACCTATTTCGGTTTATTCTTCATTTTATTCTGAATTATGACTTCACCTTGTTAAGCCACTCTCAATTCGAAAAGCAATCCAATAAGGCCATTGTCTCTATAGGAGAAAGAATTAATGCATGGCAAGCAACTTTTCCTAACATAGCCCTTCATGTAGTTGTACATCCTTATACTTTTGCTAGTGTTAAGCAAGTCCCTGGACACGATAAAGTGCCTTTAATTCTTGATGAACTAGATGAAGGAATCAAAAGAATCAATCTATATCCTGCAATGAGCGAGAAAATTAATGCAACAAACTACCTAGAATATAGTTGGAGATATGATGGTCATTTCAATGACGCTGGGTACACCTTGTTCGCTGAGGAGCTGCTCAAGGCTACCATGGATTATTAAAGTTGTACTCTTCTTCAGTTTGTGCCCAATTTGAATCGGAATTCACCGTTTTCTTAGCAGTCAACTTCTTTATTAATGCCAGTGGAACAAGAAGAACTATAAAGACCACACTCAATATAATTGAAGCATTAATGTTTCCCAGCAGACGGCCCAAAGCCATCCAGTTTCGAACAAAAAGTTTTGCTAAAGTGTCGAAGGACAGGAGGATGAAACCAACTCCACAAACCCCATAAAGTATGTAATTGTGTTGCAAGTCATATCTCCATTTCAACCAAACAGCAATGAGGACAAAAACCAGCAATACTATTCCAAGGGTTCTATATACTTTTTTTTCCTTCATTTAGATCATCGGATATACGAATGGCGCAACAGCACTGCTTTCCGCAAAGAATAACAAAATCCCCAAAATAAGCAAGGCGAAAATTATCGGTAATAACCACCACTTCTTTCGTTCCATTAAAAACTGAAAAATGTCTTTTAAAAATTCCATGCTAATCAAGTTTTACTTGGATATGTTTTTTTAACAAATTAGTGTTTTTTTCTCGATCAATCACATAATTGCCGATAATTAGGCAATCAATTTCAGTTGACAAAAAGGTTTCTATCGCCTCATTTGGGGTACAGACTATGGGTTGACCACGTAAGTTAAAACTGGTATTTACCAATACACCGACACCTGTAAGCTCTTTAAATTTGCTCAGCAGATTATACATTAACAAGTCGCTATTCTTGCTAACTGTTTGAATCCGCGCCGAGTAATCAATATGCGTAATCGCAGGCAAAACCGATCGCTTTTGATTAATCAAATCAATTAAATTATCGCCTTGTTTATTTTGTGGAATTCGAAATTCGGGAAGCAGTTTATGCACAAACAACATGTACGGAGAAGGTTTGTGTGCACCAAAATACTTTTGAAACTCTGCTTCGAGCATAATGGGAGCAAACGGCCGGAAGCTTTCGCGTTGTTTGACTTTTAAATTAAGCCTTGATTGTGTTTCTTCCATCAGAGGGTTACCTAATATACTGCGTCCACCTAACGCCCTGGGCCCAAACTCCATTCTGCCCTGAAACCAAGCTAAATTTTGACCTTTCGCCAATTGCTCTGCACAGAAAGTAATCAACTCCGCCTCAGTAAATTTTTTGTAGCTCAGCCCGTATTTTTCAATAGCTCGCTTAATCGCTTGCTGCGAAAAGGAGGGACCTAAACGAGACCATTCCATTTGGTCATAGGCGTCAGAGCTTTTGCGTTCCTTTTGAAAAT
>Ga0208917_1000458_pt1 | contig 21002 bp, 25 predicted proteins | sample DEB08_DNA_10_FD_185500 | JGI IMG/M metagenome (GOLD analysis project Ga0208917, IMG submission 185500) | Aqueous microbial communities from the Delaware River and Bay under freshwater to marine salinity gradient to study organic matter... | ecosystem: Environmental > Aquatic > Marine > Coastal ...
AAGAATTAAAGAAAGTCAAGGGCGATTTACAAACTGCTCAACGTGAAGAAGTTCACGCTAAGAAACGACTAGAAGTAGAAAAATTCAGTGGAGAGTTAGATAAAGTATCTAACAGAGCTGATATGGCAACTACGCTTTATAAAGCAAGGTTGAACGATGCAAAACAACAGTTGATGAACTCTTCTCCTGGTGAAATGGATATCATGGAAAATGATATATTTGAACCACAAGAGGTAGAAGAGAGTTAACATAGGAGATAAAATGGAAGAAAATATAATGGACACAGTAAATGAGCAAGGAGCAGAAGGCGTAACGACTGAGCCAACTGCTACTTCAGATGACATTTTTAACGAAATATTTGGACAAGCACAAGAACAGGTTGCTCCTGTCGGCCAAGAAGTAGTTGAAGGTGAACCAACTGATACTCAAGTTACTATGGAACCAAAGAACGACCCTGACCAGTTTCAATACTGGCAAAGTCAAGCTGATAAGAGACAAGCAGAAGTAGATATGTTGAAATCACAAATGGCAGATGTTATGTCAAGAGTGAGTCAACCTGCACCTGCTGCTCCAGTGGAGAAGGAAACAGTATTAGAAAAACCTGTTAAACCAACAAAACCAGCTGACTTCGACCGTTCTGAAGCTTTGACTGACCCTGATAGTGCATCAGCAAAGTACTTAGCAAAGCAAGAATCTTATTTGGAAGCTATGTCAGATTATGTAGCAAGTTCAAATGAAAGAGTCATGCAAACGATGACAAAGGCACAACAAGAACAAGAAGCAATAGCTAGGGACCAAAAGGTTATGCGAGACTTACAGTCTAAGTATAACTATACTCCTGAGCAAGCTAATGATTTTGTAGCTCAGATGTCATCACCAGATTCATTATCGTTAGATAATTTGGTGCAACTTCACCAACTGAGAATGAACACAGGTTCACAACAGGTTACACAGATAACCCCACAAGCTCAACAGAAAGCTGCAGTGATGAATCAACGTAATGAAAAACTAAGTATACCTAAACCTATCGGAGTACAGCCAGGAGCTAGTGACCAGTCGCCAACTAAAAACGTAGAAGATAAGATGATGGATGCGATGATTAGTAACTTTAACAAGCGTAATCCATTCTAATTTAAGGAGAAGGCAAAATGGCACAAGACGCAAACGGAATATTCTCACCTAGCATTGGTGTTACACCTCAAGGTGTTTCTATCAATGATAGTAGACGAATATTTAACTTCGGCGAGAGAGTCGCTGAATTAAACCCAGCTGCTTCACCTTTCTTCGCATATTTATCAAAAGTAGCTAAGAAACCTACAGATGACCCTGTATTTAAATTCTTAGAAAAAAGACATCAATGGCAAAGAAGAAACTTCTTTGTTAAAGCAGCAGATACTTTAACTGCTGACGCTACATGGGCAGCTTCAGAGTTTAATCTAAGCTCATTTGAAGTTGATGTTGATTACGATATTTATGGAAGAAAAGTAAGTGGCGGAGAATACAAAGCTGAATTTTTACAAGTAGGACAAATGATTGCTATGGAAGCAACAGCTACTTTATCAAGTACAGCATCACCAGTAATTGCATATTACAGAATTACAGGTGTAACACAAAACTCAACAGATACATCTATTAATGCAGAATATGTTAAAGCTGTGAAAACAGGTGTAGAAAATGGTGAGATATCAACTTATGCTAACACAGACACTTTGGTATTTGCAGACAATGCAAATGGACAAGTAATTGGTTCAGCATACTTAGAAGGCGATACAGCACCAGTGGGTGGTTGGAGAGATGAATTCTTCTCAAGAGAAGGATATGCTCAAATCTTCAAAACTGTTGTACCTCTATTTTCTGGTACTTCTTTAGCTACACGCTACAGAGGTGACGCTAACGAATACATGAGAGTATATCAAGAAAAACTTATGGAACATAAGATGGACATTGAGAATGCTTTACTATTCGGTTATGGTGTAACTGATGAAAGTTCAACAGACGCTGCACGTAAAACTTGGGGTATCTTACCATACACCGAAATTTACGGTAGAGTAAAAACATTTACTTATGCTTCATCAGGATATGATGACTTCGTAGATGCTATGTCAGATATTTTTGATGCAGAATCTGGTGCAGGTGGCAGTAAAATGGTACTTGCTTCACGTTCTATCATGAACTGGCTTAACAAATTAGGTGGTAGTTCTTTCTTAGGAAATACTATGAGTGCAGGCGTTGGAGTAGCAGCAGCTGGTGTACCAACATCATCACCATATGGTGTTTCTATTGATAAAGGACAATCACTGTTTAATGGTGTTAACGTAACACAAGTAGATACTTTATATGGTACTCTTAACTTTGTTATGGAACCACTATTAAGAGGTCCTTGGGCAAACCACGCTATCGTTGTTGACTTAAACAACGTAGCTTACAGACCACTAGCTGGTAATGGTGAGTCTAGAGATACTCAAATTATTACTAACATTCAAAACAACGATGTTGACGGCAGAAGAGACATGATTCTTACAGAAGCAGGTCTTGAAATTCAACTACCTGAAACACACGCTATTTTGAAATTTAGCTAATAGTTGAATACGGGGGAGTTGCAATATACTCCCCCAAAAAATTTTAAAGGAGAAAAATGAGTTTTCAAACAGATATAGAAGCAATAACAGGAAGTATTAGTTCTTATACTACAGAAGCTAATAGTTATTTAGTAGAAGGTGTAAAGTTTATTACTAAGTATGTAATGAATAATATGGATATTGAACCTAGATTAACACAAAGTTCTTCTAAAGACAATTCTACTCCTACACATTCTATGACAGATGTATTAAAGGTGTGTAGTGTTACTAGAAATGATGGTACAAGAAACAGAGAATGTTCTGAAATAAATTCTGCTGACAGAGATAACTATGCTGATATTAATAGTATTTATTATACTAGCAAGTTTGACCCAGTGTATTACATATTAGACAATACGTTAAATATTTTACCTACACCTACTGCTAGTGAAACTGCAAGTGTTGTACATATAACACCAGATAATTCTGTTTCAGTTAGTGAATCTACTATATCTAACTTTCCAACAGAATTAAATAGAGGAGTAGTATTGTATGCTTCACAACAAATGTTAAGAAAATTTTTAAATGTACGTAATACTACCTTAACTAATCTAAGTACTGGGTTAGATGATATAGACCCGCCTACTGGTGCTGATTTATTAACCGCAGTTAGCTATAGTGGACCAGGAAATGATGATGTTGGTGGTGGAGCAAGTGCTGGTACAGTTACAAATAGTACTGCTGTTACTGCTACAGGAAAAATATCTTTAGGTAGTGCACCTGCATACGATGGCACTATATCATCTTCTGTAGACTATACTACAGCTACTATTGGTGTTGATGCATTACTTACTTTAGAAGATGTAGAAATGGCTTCTATAGCATTAAATAAAGCTCAACAACAATTATCTGATTTTCAAACAGATATACAAAATGAATTAAATGAATTTAATGAAGCTAATACGGCATATCAGGCAAACATACAAGCAGAGTTAGATAAAGCACAAAGAGATTTACAAGCTAATATAGCAGATGCACAAAATGATTTAGCAGCAGCTAGAGAAACTGCACAACTTGCAACAAATGTTTCTATACAGAATCAAGCAGAAAAATCACAACGTTTGATACAGAATGCTATAAACACAATGCAAGCTATTGTAGCAGACAATCAAGACAACTTAGCTAAGTATTCTGCAGATTTAAATAAATATCAAGCTCAAGTAAATGAAGCAGTACAGGAATACCAGTTATCATTTCAAGAAGTGGTACAAGATTATAACTGGCTTGCACAACAATATCAGATAGTATCACAAGATTTAGTTACATTTTTACAACCATATATACCGATAGGAGTGCCAAATGAAGTTGCAGCAGATGATAGAGCAAGTTAAAAAACATCATCCAGAATTAAGCAGTAATGAAATTATTTTGATGTTAAATGAAGCACAAGATGAATTTAGTGCTAGAACTTTGGTATTAGAAGAAGCTACGCAATTTACTACAGTAGCAAACCAACGTTATTATGGATTAAAAGATAGTATACTAGAAATAAAGTCAGTGGACTTAACAGATGATTCAGGTAATGCTACAACAATTAAACGTCTACAAGGTAGACCTAAATATAGGGATTTAGATAATGTCTAATAATTATTCAAGAGTATATAATCGTTCTGTAAAAGAAAACGTATATTGGATTGAAAGAGATTCAATAGGATTAGCAGTATATGACCCGCTAGCAAGTGAGATAAATAGATTTGCAAGCTTAGATTCTGCAAAAACAGTAACATTGTTTTACTATAAAAAAGCTGACCATTTTAATACATTAGATAAAGCAGCTAGTGAAATGGATGAAACTAGTGAATTACCAGAACAATTTCATCAATACTTAGTAGATAGAGTTATACAAAAAGGGTATGAGTTTAAACCAGAGATGATTCAGATGGCTCCATACTTTGAAAGAAAATTTGAAAAAGGAATTAAAGAAGGTAAGATGTATGCTAATAGAGGGCGTATATCTGGAATGAGACAAGTAAGACAAACGAGTTATTAATGGCTAATAATTGGAAAGATGGAACATTTGGTTTACAGTTATTTGACAATGTAAATGGATATTTTGACGATTTAAATGATTCGTTTAACGATGATATAGAGTCAGTATTTACAGATAAAGAGTCATTGTTGACAACAACATTTACAGATAAGTCTACATTATTTACAACGACATACACAGATAAACCTTCTTTAAGTAATGTTGTGTATACTGATAAACCAACATTAAAAAATACAACATATATAGACAAACCAAGTCTGAATAACGAGACTTATGACGATAAGGGGATTAATGCATAATGGGTGGAAGTTTAACAAAACCAAATAGAATTAAAGATGTATATAAAAAAATAGTCTTTTATGATGATAACAAGTTTAAGGTAGATAACGGTTCTTCTGATGTAGTAATTACATCTGCAGAAAATTTTTCTGGCGACACAGAGCAAACATTAGTTAATAAAACAATTGACGCTGATAATAACACTATTTCTAACTTAGAAGTAGATAATTTAAAATCAGGTGTATTAGATACAGATTTAAGTTTGGTAGCTAGTACCGATACAACATTGCCTAGTGCTAAGGCAGTTAAAACTTATGTTGATGCATTAATAACAGCACAAGATTTAGACTTTCAAGCAGACACGGGTGGTGCATTATCTATTGACTTAGATAGTGAGTCATTATTAGTATCTGGAGGAACTGGAATTGACACTTCTGGCTCAGGAAATACAATTACGGTTGCCGTTGATAATACAATTGCAACAAAGACTTATGTAGATAGTCAAGTAACTGCACAAGATTTAGATTTTCAAGCAGATACAGGTGGAACATTAAGTATTGACCTCGACTCAGAGAGCTTTAGAATTGCTGGAGGGACTGGTATTGATACTAGTGGAGCTACTAACACTTTAACAGTTGCAATAGACTCTACAGTTGCTACACTTACAGGTACACAGACTCTAACAAACAAAACAATAGATGTTGATAATAATACTCTATCTAACATAGAAGTTGATAACTTAAAATCAGGTGTACTTGATACAGATTTAACAACTGTTGCAGCTACAGATACTACTCTTGCTTCTGCTAAAGCTATTAAAACTTATGTAGATGCACAAGTTACAGCACAAGATTTAGACTTTCAAGGAGATACAGGTGGAGTATTGTCAATAGACTTAGATAGTGAATCATTGACAGTATCTGGAGGGACAGGAGTTTCAACATCTGGTAGTGGTAATACCATTACTGTAAATACAGTAGATAGTGAAATAGACCACGATAGTTTAAATAACTATGATAGCGATGAACACGTAGCACATAGTTTTGTTACTTTAACAGCAGGTGCAGGACTAACTGGTGGTGGAGATATTACTACTAGTAGAGAATTTGCTGTAGGAGCTGGTACTGGTATTACAGTAAATGCAAATGATGTTGCTGTAGATACAAGCGTAATTGCTACAAGAAGTTATGTTGATGGACAAGTATCAACAGTAAATACTTTAGGAGAAATGACTGATGTGTCTTTAACGTCGTTAACAAATGGCGATTTATTGCAATATAATTCAAGTTCTTCAGAGTGGAACAATACAAACGAGATAGACGGGGGACCATTTACTGGTTCATAAAATAGGAGAAAAAAATGGCAAGTAATGTAATTAAAATGAAAAGAACTGCCTATAACGCATCAGGCGTACCTCAGGCAAGTGAGGTACAATACGGTGAATGGGCATGGAGTAATAATGATAGTAAAATGTATTTTACAGCTGCGGATACTTCAGATGGTAGCGATAGAATACTTTATATTAGAGATTTAATTCCTGATGCAGGTTCAGGTGGAAGTGGTTCTGCAAGAGGTAAAGCATCTTTTAATAATACTAATTTTACTGTTAGTACTGGTTATGTACAGATAGCTACAAATGGTGTATTGTCTAGTAATATTTCAGCTAATGCAGTTGTAACAGATAAAATACAAGACAATGCAGTTACTGCAGATAAAATTGTAGATAATATAGCATTACCTGGTAATTGTAGTGTAACAGGAGACTTTACTGTTGATGGAGATTTAACAGTAGATGGTACAGTAACTTCTGTAAATAGTACTGAAGTAACAATAAATGATAAAAATATTGTATTAGCAAACAATTTAAGTGGAGACCCATTAACAACAAGTACTTATACAGGTTCTGGTATTACTATTGGTACAAACGCTTCTGCACCAAAATTAACATGGAATACTGCTGCAAGTACAGATGCAGACTACTGGTTATTTAGTCACAAGACTAAAATTACTGGCGGTTTATATGAAACTGAAATTGACGGTGGCGACTTTACTGGAGCATAATAGATGTCTAATACTATTAAAATAAGAAGAGGGAGTGGTGTACCTACTGCAAGTGATTTTGCTGAATACGAATTAGCTTATGACTATACTGGTAACGACTTATATGTAAAAGTTGGTACTAATATGGTTAAGGTTAATTCTGAAGGTTCAGGTACAGTAACTAATGTAGTTGCTGGAAATGGTCTTTCTGGAGGTGGAACTGTTACTGCTACTTTAGATTTAGATTTTAGTGAATTAACAGATATGACTTCTGATATATCTGGTACTACTGAATTTATCTTACAGAACGGAACCACAGAATCACGTAAAGCAGCTAGTGAAATAAAGCTTACTGCTTTTGATGCAACAGGTTTTAGCATTGCTGGTACAGTAGATACAAGCGGTACTCCAGCAGCTAGTGAATATGCACGATTTACAGATAACAATACCATTGAAGGTAGAAGTTATTCTGCAGTTCGCAATGATTTAGGTCTTAATATTGGTAGCGATGTATTGGCTTACAATGCTGATGTTCAAACCATTGCAGCTTTAAATCCAACTGTTACCGAAGATGGTAAGGTGTTGTCTTGGAATGAAGGTAATGAAGCATATGAATTAGTAGACCAATCCTCTGGTACTATTACTTCTGTTCAAAGTATGACTAATGATTATGTTTTGACAGCTAGCGGTAGCACAACGCTTCAAGGAGAATCTAATTTAAGATTTGCTGGACAATATTTATCTATACAAGGTAACGACCCATCAAACACATACGGCGTAAAAGAAAAACTCAGAATACATAGAAGTGGTACTAATACTGATAGACAATTACAAATCTATGAAATGCGTCATAGTGGTGGTAGAGAGTTTTTACAAACATTTAATCTTGATATAACTACTGATAATTCTTCAGGATATACTTATACACAAGGAAGTTATGGTGGTTCATCATATATAGAATTTGACAATGCAGGTGCATTAAAATTTTACAATGATAGTGGCGTAGCAAGTGGAAGTAGAAATGCTATAACTCCATCTTTATCAATGTGGATTAGTTATGATAACGATATTTTAATGACTGGAAAGTTAGGAATTGGTTGGACTTCTGGAGTACCTAATAGAGCATTAGATGTTAAAGGCGGTATAGAGTTGTCTCTAGATGATAACGCAATAGATACAAATAATTTTACTTTAAGAAGAGGCACAGGTGGAGTAGGGCATTTAGACGCTCCTGGAAATATTAGACTTAATATTGATGCAAACAATAATCAAACAAATGCTTTTTTTGAAATATGTGCTAACGCTAGTACAACCCCTGTATTTAAAGTAGGAGAAACTGGAATTGTAACTACTGGTACTTGGCAAGGTTCAGCTGTGGGATTAGCTTACGGCGGTACTGGTGCTACAAGTGCAGCTGGTGCTAGAGTTAACTTACAATTAGGTGATTTAGCATTGTTAGATAATGCATCTATATCTGATGTTACTGGTTTACAAACTGCATTAGATGGAAAAGTACCAACATCAAGAACTATTAGTGGTGTAGGATTAACTGGAACTGGAAGTTTAGCTTCTGATAGAACATTTATTGTAGATTATTTAGCAGCAATTGATGATAGAGATGTTAAACCTAATGCTATTACAACAAGTGGTAGAAAACAAGTAAGAGCATACTTCACATCATTAGGTGGATTAACTGGTACTGCTAATAATAATTATCAAGATTTATTAGTCTTATCTACATATTCAGACGGCACTGGTGGAGATGTTAATGCTTTAGCATTTGACAAATCAGAACAAAAAATTAGACATTATTTAGCAGACCAAAGTGCTACAACCTGGGGTACTGCAAAAACTATTGCTTATACAGATAGCACAATGACTGGTACTTGGCAAGGTACAGCTATAAATGCTACTTATATAGGAAATCTACCAGCGAGTAAAATTACATCTGGTGCATTTGATATAGATAGACTTCCTACTGCAGCGGTTACTAACGGCGATACTGATAATGTTCCAACTGCAGACCACGTATACGATTTTGTTACAGGACAAGGATATTTAACTTCGTCTTCAACTCAATCTAAATATTTAAGAAGTGATACTGCAGATACAGCAAGTGGAGCTCTTACTTTTACTAATCGTGTAACTATTTCAGATGCTGGAGCAGACGGACTTCATTTAAATCAAGATACTGGAACAACTACAAATTCTAATAGATTGTTTTTTACTGGAGGTTATGGCTCTTGTATTATGCAAGAAAATGATGATTTAAGTTTTAGAACTGGTGCAACGGTAGGAAGCTCAAGTGGTACTGAAAGATTTAAGATTAACAACAATGGTACTGTTACTGTAGTAGGAAGTCAAGTTATTGGAGGAGCTTTAACTGCTAATTTTGGTGCAGTATTTAATGAAACTGCTAATGATTCTAATTTTAGAGTAGAAAGTGTTGGTAACCCTCATATGTTGAGTATTGATGCATCAACTAATAGAGTGGGAATTGGTACTGGTTCTCCGTCTTATACTTTAGATGTTAGTGGAACTGGTAGATTTACTGGTCATGTGGATTTTGACAGCACGATAACTATAGATTCTGTTCTTTATGGAAATCAAATTGATTTGACAGGTGAATTAAACTTTACAGGAAATGGTAATAAAGTTATAGATGTACAAACTTTAGAAGGAAATAATTATTTATTAATTAGACATCATAATCCTGTTGGTAATTTATTTGAAAATGCTTTAAAGCTTACTGCTAATGGTAGTGCAGAGCTTTATTATAATAATAGTAAAAAATTTGAAACTACCAATACGGGTGTAACTGTAACTGGTAATATAGCAGTAACTGGAACAGTAGACGGAAGAGACATTGCTTCTGATGGAAGTAAGTTAGACGGAATAGAAAGTGGAGCTACTGCAGACCAAACTAAATCTGATATAGATGCTTTAGGTATTAATGCTACAACATTAGACGGATACGATTCATCAAGATTATTTAGAAGACAAGGAGCTTCCTCTGCTACAGTAGGTCCAGGTTGGATGACAGTAGCTACCAACACAAGTGGTAGACAAGCTGGAGAAATATTAGTTACAGACGGAGATTCTGGCGACCACGGATTTATTAGAATACATTGGTTGAGAAGTTATCAAGACAGCAATTTTACTGTTATTAATTGTGGTGGACACAATAATAGAATTACTGGTGTTAGAGTATTAAGTCAAGATAGTGATAATACTTATGGAGAAAAAATTCTTCAGGTTTATGTAACAGCAAATTCTTCCTATGATGTAAAGATATTTCGTATGGGAGATGATGCTCATTATGGCGACCATACAGTACACACACCTACAATAGAAAATACTATTAGTGGTTATTCTGTGCACGGACAACAATTAGAAAATTTAAGTGCTTATGGTTTTGCACACGAAGAAGGAATACAAGCTGGTGGAAATATGCAAGCAGATAGGATGTACACTAGTACTGGAACTGTAGCATTTCCAGCTTACAGTTTTGAACCAGATACCAATACTGGTTTTTATCGAAAAGCAGCAGACCAAATAGGTTTTGTTACTGCTGGAGAAGAACAAATGTATCTAGCAGATGGTTCATTACACATTGCACAACCAGTGAGATTTCAATTTGCTAATGACCAAAGAATTTATGATGATAGTGGCGGTGGTTTAGCAGTAGGTGCACAATCTCACAAATTGACGTTATATGCAGGTAGTACTGATGGTACTATTCAGTTTAAAGATGGTGGTAGAAATGGAACTGTTAGAGCTACAATAAGTGGTGGCGGTGTATATCAATGGGGCTCTGCAGCAGCACATGGTACATTAACTTGGGATACTGGTAAAGCAATAGTAGCAGGTTTATCTGAAAATAGTTTAGAATTAAGAAGTACAAATACTTCTGATATGATTGCTATAGAAAATAATCAGACACGTTTTATAGCTGATGGTACTGAAAGAATGCGAGTAAATGGTAATGGTTTAGATTTAAGTTTTACTAGTGTAAATAAGATTGTAATGCCAGCAGCTATAAGTAGAGATAAATATAGAGTTTGGAATAGTAGCTTCTATACAATAGGTATGGACGCAAGTTATACTTTTGGTGGTATAGGTAGTGACTATGTTATGACCTTCCAAATGAACGATAGTAATACAAGAGGTTTCTGGTGGGGAGATGACCAACATCCTAAGACACAAGGTGCTATGGCTTTAACTACTAATGGTAAGTTAACAGTAGCACATAGTGTAAGACTAGGATATGGAGAAGGTGACACAACAACGCCAGGTGCAACTTATAGATTAGATGTAAGTGGTAGCATTGGAGCAACAGCAGATGTTGTAGCTTATATATCATCTGATAAAAGATTAAAAGACAATATTCAAAATATTGCAAATCCATTAGATAAATTAAATAAACTTAATGGTGTAGAATTTGATTGGAATGACAAGCAAGACTTGTATAAAGGACACGATATTGGTGTTATAGCACAAGAGGTAGAAGAAGTATTACCTGAAATTGTGGATACAAGAGAAGATGGTCATAAGGCAGTTAAATATGATAGAATGGTTGCTTTGTTAATTGAAGCAGTCAAAGAACAACAAAAACAAATTAACAAATTAGAGGAGAAGTTAAATGGCTAAAGTAATAAGTGCAGTAGAAGCTGTAGCAGTAGAATCAGTTGAATCACCAAAAATGGTATCAATTAAACATACAAGAGTTATGAAAAATCCAAATGGTAATGATGTTACTGTTTTAGATTGGGAAGAAACTAAAGATGTTGATTCAGCTATTTCAGATTGTGAAGCAATGAAAGCTAATTTAGAAGCACAGCTTGCAGAGTGTGAAGCAGAATTAGCAGACTATATAGCAATAAGAGACGCTGAGTAGTAAATGGCTTTACCAGCATCAGGACCAATTAGTATTAATGATATATATACTGAAACAGGTAATGAGAACGAATTTAATGCTTCGTTAAAAAATATATCTGATGGTACGTTTGTAACTATAAACACTGTTAATCCAGCAGCAAATAGACCAGATGGCGTTGCACCGCATGCAATGTCTGAGTTTTATAGTTACGACCACGACTTAACTTCTTCTTCTTGGGGAAGTAGTTGGAGTGCTGGTAACCAAACTTATGAGGCTAATCCAGGTACTACAAATTATTTTAACAGAAGTATTACATTTAGTGGATTTACTTCTGATGTGATAGACGTATACTTTACTCTAAATAGTGGAGTAGTTAGAGGTGGTCTTTCAGTGGCAACATCGACGTCTGCATTTCCAACTAATAGTGCAACATACTATAGTGTAGGTAGTAGTACTGGACAATTTACTACATCAATTAGTATAAATGGTAGCGGTACATTGTATTGTAGATTTAAGTATATACAACATAGCTCGTTATATGAAACAAGCAATAGAACAATTAAAATAGTAGCAGACGGAGAAACAACACCAGGATTTAATTTAATTCTATTTGATGATAGTGGTGGAGGTTTCCCATAGGAACAATTATGAAAGTTAGTGAATATAGAGAACAAATGACTGAAAGGGTAGCTGTAATAGAATCTCAAGTAATTGATATTTATCATGATATAAAAGAGATAAAACAATTACTAAAAGAGCAGAACGGAAGAGTACGTACTAATGAAAAAAACATTGCACGTATTATTACTGTTGGTGTAGTTATAGCTACCATATTAAGCATATTATAAAAAGTATTTGGAAAGAAGTTAAATAGGTATTAAATTTGACATCATGCGTAAAGTATTCGGACCAACACAAACAAAACACACGAATGGTAAGAAGAAAACTCGTCAAGGAATGTCGAATAATACTAAATATGGAAATAAGATAAGTAAAAAGTATTATAAAAAACGTAGTAGAGGACAAGGATAATGGCTGTTAAAAAAGATTCAAGACTAACTAGAGCTGGTGTAAGTGGTTATAATAAACCTAAAAGAACACCTAACCATCCTACAAAATCGCACGTAGTGGTAGCTAAGGTTGGAGAAACAAAAAAATTGATAAGATTTGGACAGCAAGGTGTAACAGGTGCTGGCAAGAATCCAAAGAGTAAAAAAGATAAAGCAAGACGTAAATCATATTATGCTAGACACAATGCACAAGATGCTAAACCAAGCAAATTAAGTGCTAGATATTGGTCGCATAAAGTTAAATGGTAGGAGGATAATACAATGCCAATGGGAAAAGGAACATATGGTAGTCAAGTCGGTAAACCACCAAAAAGAAAGAATAGTACTGACAATTACGCACAAAAACAAAGAGGTACAGGACAGAATAGTACAGACAATATGAATGATGGAGCTATTGATAGAAAATTATTTATGGATACTAAACAAGGTAAAGATGAATTAAAACGATTAACAGAACAAAGTGCTGCAGTAATAGATGCAGAAAAGCGTGGAAAAATGCCAAAAGGTATAAAAAAATACGCAAAACCAATGAGTAAATAATGTTAAAGAAAGCTAAAACAGTAAGTTGGATGTGGGGTGGCAAACGCTATAAAGGAACTCTTATAAGAGAAACCAAAACACATAAATTTGCTAGAACGCATAACGGTAAAATTAAAAAAATAAAAAAAAATAATTAATAACATAATAGGAGACCAGTAACATGGCAAAAGAAAAAAAAGTAGACCTAAGACAAGAAGCTGAGACTAAAATGCAAACTTTAGTTGAACAGCACAACATTCTTGTTGGAGAGATACAAGAAGCCCAAGGTAGATTGGGAGAAGTTAAACAAATGATTGTAGAGCATCAAGGATATATGAAAGGCCTAGAAGCTTGCAACAAAGATTGTGAGGTAAAATAATGGGACCAATATTAGGTAAGTTACTAACTAGTTTAGGAACAGAGAAATTACTTACAGCTATTATCTTACACCTAGGTGACTATTTAGTGTTAAAGTCATCTAATAAGCTTGATGATAAGCTTTGGGGTGAAGTTAAAAAAGCGTTACATAAAAAATAGGAGGTTTCATTGAAACTTAAAAAACGTGGTATCGTAATACCAGACCAGCATTATCCATTAGAAGATAGAGCTGCAGTAAAGTGTGTTAAGAAAGCAATACTTAAAATAAAGCCAAAGGTTTTTGTAAACCTAGGTGATGTTGGAGAATGGGAGTCTGTATCTGCTTGGAGATATAAAGACAAGAAGTTACCACCATTAGAGTTTCAACTTCCATTAGTAGAAGAAGATATAAGATTAGTAAATGAAGGATTAGATGAGTGGGATGAAGTACTTAAAAAAGTTGGATGTAAAGAAAAGTATTTACTTCAAGGTAACCACGACCTCTGGTTGGATAATTTTGCTAATAAGTATCCTTATCTCAACGATTACACTTTTGAAAAGAAGTGTAGAATCAAAGAGAGAGGATACAAATACAAAGAACACAACTTACCAATCCAAGTAGGTAAGCTTGCGTTCTTCCATGGTGCTTTTGCAACGACATACCATGCAAAGAAACACCTGGAAACATATGGTGAAAATGTAATGTATGGACATACTCACGATATACAAAGACATACATTGACTAAGCTTAATGGTAATATTGGTGCTTGGGCATTGGGATGTTTAAAGAAAATGGACCATGATAATAATAAATGGTTAAAAGGTAGACTACATAACTGGGGTCACGCTTTTGCTATTATTGATTGGTTTACGAATGGAGAATTTAAAGTAGAAGTCGTTGAGATTATTGATGGTAAAACTACTGTATGGGGAGAGTTAATCGATGGCACCAAGTAAAATGAAAGGTGAAAGTATTAATAATACTCGAAGAATGTATAACTTAAAAAAGAAAAAGAAGAAGAAGAATGCCAAAAAAAGCTATAAACGTAAGTAATTTTAGTGGAGGACTAAATAACAATACTACACCTAGGGACTTAGCTGATAATGAATTGCAAGTATTATCAAACCTTAGTAATGAAGTACCAGGGAAGTTAAAGGTTATTGGTAATGAATCTAATATTACAACTACTGAATTAAATGCTATTAATTCTGTAAACTATGGTAATGGATTACTACATACAAACTTTGATAGAAACTTAGGTAGTCCAACTACTATTAATGAAACAGAATATTTATTTATTAATGATACTACTAATTCAGAAGTAGAGATATTTGATGTTACTAATACAGATTTAGAATCAGATACTATTGATTATGGTGATACTTCTTCTAGATTAGAAATGTATAATATTGATGGTGGTGTTAGAGTAGTGCCGCATTATGGAAACTCTGGTAATACTCCTAAGTTATTTACGTATTATAAGTATAATAGAAAACTAGGTTCAGGTGGAGCTGCTGGAGTTCATGCAGTACAATCTGGTGATTATAGTTCAACAGATTTATATATAGCACCATTACGAGGTAGAAAAGATTCTAACAATAGTAGTTATAATTACAATGTTGATACATTAAATAGTCATATAGAAAATGATGGAGAACCAAATTTTCATCCTAGTCAAGGGTCTGAAGTTTATATACCAAGTAGTGTAAGAGTAGGTAATTTAGGAAGTAGTTCTGCTCAAGAAGATAGATGGAATGTTACTTTTGCTAATCTTGAACAAGAACTAGATGACTGGGATAATTTTGACGCTGCTCCAATAGATGCATACACAGATAATGGCGAAGGTTCTATGGCTTTTATTCCATATTTTGTAAATAAATCTAGTGAAAATACTGAATCAGATATACTTATAGATAAAAATAAACGTTATGCTTTTTGGTGTTCAAAAGTGTACAAAGATTTTAATGGGTCTATTCAGGAATCTCCTGCTGCATACATAGGTTATGCTCCTCAAAACCTAAATGCAGATGAAATAACACAAGTATTACATTTTGGATTTGTTGGAAGGTTGGGACAAAAAGAAGCTAATTATGCAGGATTTAGAATATATTGGGGTATTATAGAAGATTTTGTTGAAGCTGATGGAAACAATACTACTGTTGAAGAAGGTTCTGTTGGTGCTAGATATTTATTTTGTGAAGTTGATTTTGAACAAGGTATACGTTTAGCTGGAGAAGAATCATACAAACCTTTTGGTGTAGATGAGGTTGAAGTACAATCTACTCCACTTCAAATATATGAAAGACAATTCGTATATCCATATAATTTTTATTCTGTAGGTTCTGATGCTTATGCAGTAGGAGAAGATATATTTAGCTTACCTACAGTAGAACCTTACATCATAGATGCACCTTCTGTAATTGGCGAAGCTAACACAGGATTTAAAACATCTACTATACTAAACAGAAGAGTATATGCTGGTAATGTTCAATACTATAATGATAAACACGAGTTAGTTACAAAATCAGATAGAGTATTAAAATCTAAACCTAATGAGTTTGATTACTTTGAAGAAGAAAGTTTTCTTGATGTAGAAGTAGAAGATGGAGATAGCATTGTAAATTTATCTACAACTGGTAATAAGTTATTACAATTTAAAAAACAAAATTTATTTATTATTAATGTATCAAGAGGTATTGAGTTTTTAGAAGCAACCTTTCAATATAAAGGGTGTGAGAAAGAATACCATGTTATAGAAGCAGAAGGATTTGTAGCTTGGTTTAATAAGTATGGTGTTTACATATATGATGGTAATAGAATATTAGATATACATTTAAATGACAATGGACAACCATTCTTTGATGATTGGGAATCTAACTACTATCATGATAACAATGTGATAGGGTTTATACCAAAAACAAAACAATTATATATTACCAATAATCAATCTACTAACAATGTATTGATGTTTGATTTGAAATCTCAGTCTTGGATGACTGGTGATGTAACAAGTACAAATGATATTACTAATTTAATTACTAGAAATAATGGTGATATTAATTGGGTAGAAATACAATCAAGTGATGCGAAGCTTGTAAAATGGAGCAATACTCCATCTAGTTTTACAAAGACTGGTGTTATTATGCAATCTAAAGAGTTTGACTTTGGTACACCTATGGTAAATAAAAATATAAATACTATTTATGTAAATTGTAAACAAACTGATAATATTATTTTACAAGGATTTGGTACAAAAAGAAACAATACACCAGTTCCATTAACAGATATACCAGATACTGCAAATCAAAGTGGCGATACATTGTCGAACACTACAAATAGTTTAAAAACGCTTAAAATACCTGTTCCTGACACTTTTAAGAACTTAGTGAGCTTTGGTATAGCATTGAAGAGTACAGGGGCTGTAAACGCCGATTTTGAAGTAAATGATATACAGATTGTATACAGAGATAAGGTAGTGCGATGATATTTGGCAAACAAAAAGTAAAAAGAATTTTAGATAGAATACATACTATTAAAGACAATACTCAAGATATTGAAGAAACAAAGCAGCAATATGAAACACCAATCAAGGTAGATAGAAATATACCTACAAACTCAGAAGGAGTTGATGGTGATAGAAAAGTAGTAAAAGAAGGTAATGATAATTACTTATATATTAAAGTAGATGGCAGATGGATGAAGACACAGTTACAGGAGGTAAGGTAGAATGGCAAGTAGAGCAGGATTAATTATGTCTCAAATACGTGGTCAACTTAGTCAAATTTATAGAGAAAGACCAGATGACGGAGGTACATTAACAGATATAACAGCTGGATTAATGGGAGCAAGAACAGCATATGAGGGAATTAAAGCGTATCAAAATGTACGTGGAGACTTTGAAAAGCAATTTCAAACAGGAAGATTTGCTGATGGAGATAGTTTTATAGAAAGAGGAGCACAAAGACTTGGAGAAAGAATGTTTGGACCATATAGTGCAGAAGGTGGTGCATTATATTATTCTGAGTTAGCTAAAAAAGACCCATCTGTAAAAGATGTTATGTCGTTTTATGACCCTGATACAGGACAACAAAGAGAAATAAACTTAACAAAACCTTTATTTGAGAAAGCACCTAAAAAACCAATGACAGAAGACCAGATTAAATTACCAGCAGGAGCAGGATTAACTGGAGGCAGAAGCGGTGATAACATACATACAAACTATGGAACTGGTGTTGTTAAAGAAGGTAGTGCTGAGCATCGTGCATTATTAAGAAGAAAAGAAGGAATTGATTCTGAATTATTACCTGATATGGAATTAATAGGAGAAAATGCAAAACCTATTGCACAATTTTCTGATGGTAAATTAGTTTATTCTCAAGAAGAAATGGATGAGTACACAAAAGGTTTTACACAACTTGGAGTTAATCAACCTTTATTAGATGAATTAAAACAAAAGTTTTATCAAGGTACTATAAAAAGTAATGTTAATCCATCTGGAGGAACAGTTATGTCTCAATTTTATAATTCAAGTTTATTAAAAAAATATTAAGGAGATATTATGCAAGGAGCATTAGAAGTTATTAGAAAAAATAGAGGAGTACAACAAGCTGATATGTTGCAACTACACGCAAAAGAAGTTGCTATGTTGGAATCTAACAATCAAAATATACCTCAGAGAGGACCAGATGGTAAACCTAAAGGTCCAGGAAAAGGTTTATATCAATATGAAATGTTCGATGAAGGTGGTTCAGGAGCTGCTAGAGATGCTATTGTTAGATATGAAAGATTTTATGAGCAGTATGGTGCAGAAATGCCAAAAGAGTTTGCAAACGAATTAAAGAATATCGACAAAGATAATCCTGATTTTACGAAGCTATCACCAGAATTACAGACTGATATATTTTATGCAGATAAAGAACAAAAAGGTGGATTTCCATTAGATAAATTAGGAACACCAGAATTTACACATAAAGATGCGTGGCTAAAATCACATTGGGCAGGTTCTGCAAAAGATTTACCTGCTAAATCAAATTATTACGATAACACCATAACTCGTATGATAAATGAACAGCAGGAACAAAACGATATAGAAGCATATAATCAAGTTAAAAAAGAATTTTCACAAGAAATAGCACCTAACTTTACTATACAAGATGTTATGGAAGATTTAGGACAAGTATTTGAAACATTTGAATAGGGAGGTATAAAATGAGTGGATTTGGTAAAGCAGCAGAAGCTTTAGGTATGTCATCTTTAGGATTAGGATTAACTATTGGTGGTGCAGTACTAGGTTTTTTTGGAAGTAGAAGAAAAAGAAAAAAAGCAAGAAGACAACGTGCACAAGCAAGGCAATTATTAGGACAACAGTATGGTGCATTGCAACAAGCAAGAACAGCTGAAGCAGCAGAATTTGTACAACAAAGAGAGTTTTTAGGAGAAGGACAACAATTAGCACAACAAGCTGCAGTTCAACAATATGGATTACAACAACAAGGATTGCAAAGTCAAGTTGGAATGACAGGATTAGCAGGGAGTGGTGCTGGTATGCAAATGATGCAACAAGGACAAATGCAATTTGCTCAACAACAAGCAGCTAGAGATTTAGGATTTAGAGAATCTTCATTTCAACTAGGTATGAGAGAAGCAGCAAGTATTAGAGATATACAGTCAGCAGGATTTGAATTAGATAGATATGCTGCAGAAAAAGGAATTAAATCAAGTTATGGACAATCATTATTAGACATGTACGGAGGAGTATAAAATGGCAAGCAATCAAACAATAGAAAATATAGCAAATATTTTAGGAATGCTGAAAGAGTTTAACGAACCATATAAAGAAGCAGAAAAACGTATGCAAGAAATGGCGTTTGAAAAAGATATGGTTGAATTAAAGTTTGAACAACAATTAGAATTATCTAACAAAGCAATAGAAGCACAAAAGCAATTTGAGCAATGGAAGATAACAGACCCTACAATGAAAGCAGAAACTTTAAGAAAAGAACAAGTAGCAAAAGACGAAGCAGAAGCAGCTCGTAAATATGGAACAAAAATAGCTACAATGGAAATTAAAGGAGATGAAGCAATAGCTAAGATAAATAATTCTTATAAAAAGGAAATTCAAACAGCGATTGATAGTAAAAATTTAGATATAGAAAGTCAGAATGCTTTAATTGGGTTTTTGCAAAAAGATACTGAAGGATTATTAAGTATGGAAGATTTGTCAGAAGCTGAAACTATTTTGGGAAGGCAATTATTTTATGACAGTGAACAAGATGCTGCTTGGGGTTTCACAAAGGATTTATTGTCTTCAGGTGTTTTAGCAGGAATATCAGCTGGTACTATAGCTAGTGGTCAAGCATTAATGACTATACCTAGTCCTTACGCCATAACGCAAATTGCTGGAGGTCTTTTAACTGCTGTAGGAACTGGAGGAGCACTTCTTTCGGCAAGAGAAGCAACTCAAGCCGTAGTAGGTGCTGGAGCTGCTGGAGCAGAAGTTCTTGAACCTCTTACTGGCGTTGATTTAAATTACAAAAGAGCACAAAAATTAGATAGTATTTTAAAAAATAAAAGTTTAATAATCAATGAATTAACACAAAGTGCTATACAAGGACAAAAGGGAATGAATGCAGGAACGCCATCAGCAAAAACATTGCAATCACTTCTTTATGATAAAAAGAAACAACTGGAAGACCCTGATTTAGAACTCTTTATCGAAAGATATGGTAGCGATGCACAAAAAGAAACCCATGAAAATCAAAATAAAGCACTACTTAATCTTGTTAATATAATTTATTAGGAATATAAATGAACCAACAGCTTGACTATTTAAATAAACTAGTTATGGGTGGAGTTATCACTCAAGAAGACTATGCGAATAGATTATATCTTGTATATCAAAACGACCCTACTGGTTTTAATCAAAAAGATACAGACTATGTAGAACGTGTTATGAAAGCGTCTGATATACCTTTTAATAGAGATATGGAAGCTGCTGAAGAATCTATGGGTTCTATATTAAACCAATTTGTATCTGGATTTGCAGAAGGATTTACTACATTTGGTTGGGCTGATGACGCTGATACTACCAGTGAATCTTTAGCAAATAAGATGGGACACCTTGTAGGTTTAGCACCAGATGTTATTGCTGGTGTATTATCTATGGGTGCATCTATACCTGCTTCTATAGCTAAGGTAGGATTACGTACTGGTGTTAAAAAAGAAGCATTAAAAGGTCCTTTAGCAGCTA
>Ga0208917_1000459_pt1 | contig 20987 bp, 30 predicted proteins | sample DEB08_DNA_10_FD_185500 | JGI IMG/M metagenome (GOLD analysis project Ga0208917, IMG submission 185500) | Aqueous microbial communities from the Delaware River and Bay under freshwater to marine salinity gradient to study organic matter... | ecosystem: Environmental > Aquatic > Marine > Coastal ...
TTGTAGACACAGGGATGGGTACATATCTTTGTACCCAATCCAAATTCTATTATTTCTGGTCGTGATACTTCTGGTCATGGTGGTGGTCACGCAACGAGTGATGGGTGGAAAGATGTTCTTAGACGAATCCGAGACAATAATCCACGAAGTACTATTGACGTTTAATATCATAAATAGTCAGGTAACCATTAACAAAGGAGTCTTGGCTTGAGTAGGCACAAAAAAATGTACATCAATCACAATAATCTTTTAACAATAGAACCTGTAGGTCCTTCACAGAATACAGCGTTTGAGGAATACAATAAAGGACAAAATCTTTTTCTATCAGGTGCTGCGGGTACAGGTAAAACGTTCATACTTCTACATTTAGCACTAAAAGAAGTTTTGTCTAAAGATACACCTTATGAGAAGGTTGTACTGATTAGAAGTTTATTACCTTCCAGAGACATTGGATTTCTTCCCGGAACCTTGGATGAGAAAGCCAATCTGTATCAAGATCCTTATCGAATTCTTGTTCGATATCTATTTCAGATGCCAAACGAACAAGAATTTTCTATGCTCTACGATAAACTTATCGGTCAAGGTAGTTTAGAATTTTATTCTACCTCTTTTCTTAGAGGTCAGACTTTTGATCGGTCTATTATTATTGTCGATGAAGCGCAAAATATGCTTTTTCACGAATTAGACACAATCATTACACGAACAGGACAGGATTCTAAAGTCATGTTTTGCGGCGATGATGCTCAGACGGACCTTAAAAAGAACAATGGTGACAGAGATGGATATCGCCAGTTTGCCAATATTCTTGAGGACATGAAAGAGTTCAGTGTAGTTGAGTTTGGTATTGGAGATATTATTCGTTCTGGTTTGGTTCGTTCTTATCTTATTGCAAAAACTAATATGGGCGTTCGGGAAATGGGTTGACTTATTCTGTAACTTCGGTTATAATTATAAGTTATGAAAACACAAAACGCAGTGCCTTACGAGTGGCCAGAACTCAAAAGTGAAACTATTAACGGTTGTAGGTTCTATACTACACCAAATGGTGAGAAATATCCTTCGATTACTACGGTTATCGGACAACAGCCAGGTAAGACACATTCCCTTCAGGAATGGAAAGATCGAGTTGGTGAAGCACAAGCTAACTTAATCAGTCGTCGTGCTGCATCAAGAGGCACTGCCTTTCATCATATTTGTGAAGATTATCTAGATGGTATTGAAAATTTTGATACTAAACTAGAAGAACATCATAAGAAGAAAAATTTTCTTGCTTATTGTATGTTTAAAGAAATGCAACCCTATCTAGATAGTAAAGTCAATAAAGTTCTCTTACAAGAACAACCAATGTATTCTGAGAGATTTGGTGTTGCAGGCCGCTGTGATTTAATTGGTGTATATGATTCAGAACTGGCTGTTGTTGATTTTAAAACAACAACAAGGATGAAAAAAGAAGAATGGATTGAGGATTATTTTGTTCAATGTTCTGCTTATGCTTCTATGTATGAAGAACATATGAAAGTTGGTATTGATAAAGTCGTTGTAATGATGGTTGCAGAAGACGGTGAAGTTAATATTTTTGAAAAGAAAACAGCTGATTATTTGGACAAACTACAAACAATAATGAACGAATGGTACGATAATTTTGTCTACAAGGTAGGAATTGCATAGATGAATGATGATGATGCTTGGTTAAAATATAAACATCATCACAAATGGTTTAATAAATTATGGTTATCTGAAAAACTGGGATATGTTTGCGGACCATCTGGTGTTAAAGTTCCTAAAGAAGGTTGGTATATTCACAGACCAATTTATAATTTGTCTGGAATGGGAATAGGAACAAAAAGAAAATGGTTAATGCCTCATGATGTTGATGTCCGTCCTGGTTATTTTTGGTGTGAAAAATTTGAAGGAGAACATTTATCTATAGACTTAGAGTGGTCTTATGCAGGACCTCCTTTTTGGAATGTTGTAAGCTGTTATGAGGGAATAAAAAGAGACTGCCAAAGATTCGATATGTGGATTAAACGAGAGATTGAATTTCAATTACCTCATTTCTTTTGCGAACTTTCTGATGTTGGAATAATTAATGTTGAAACAATTGGTGGAAATATTATAGAAGTTCATTTAAGAACCAGTCCAGATCCAAAATACGATGAAATAATTCCTGTATTTCTTGGAGAAGAAAAAAATATTTCTGGATATAAATGGATAGAATCTTATGAAGATGCAGATAAACTTTTAGATCCTCCTCGGCTTGGATTTTTAGTTAGATAAATAACTATGACAACTTTACAACAGATGTTGTCTTTTTACAACAAATAGGAGATGTTATGAAAAAAGCATTACTAGCACTTTTATGTGCTTTTCCACTTGCCTCACAAGCATTTTTGACTGCAAGTACTGAAACAGACATTAACTATTATCATGATTTTTCTTTGAGTGTTGACCAGTTCAAATTGAGTCATAATCAATATGGTGACTGGGGTTTAAATGAAACTCGTATCGGTTGGGGCGGCCTTTCAGCAATCACAAGCGATACTTTAGATTTTGGTATTTCTTATGAAACCACCTTTTCCGCTGGTCTAGATGGCAATGAGTTTGAAATTAAATCTGGTATGCATATGCACAACGACGTTATCTTTTCGTTAGATACTTCATTTTTCGTTGGTGGATTGAAAGTTCTACCTTCAGCAGACTGGAATCTTTCTAGTTCTGCAATGGATGCAGAAGTTGGATTTGAATATAAATTGTCAAGTGTTGACGCAGTAACAACTCTTTTCTATGATGTAAGTTCTATTGCTTATAATGGATCAGAGTTTTCTTTAGGATATAACTTTCATATAAATGACGCTATTTCCGTCAAACCTAATATGGTAATTCCTTTCGATAGTGAATGGGATCAGGGTGATATCCGAGCTGGACTTTCTATTAATGTAGCATTTGCAACAAATCCAGGACAATAAATAAATCGTGGATAAAACTGTAGACGGTAAAGGAGTAGACGTTGCGGACGGCGGGGCAGTACCGCCCACCTCCACCAAATCATTTTTAGGCTATGATGTTCATGGTAATCGCCAGTTTCCACATGACTGGTATTATACTGAACAAGAATGGAATAGAGGAGTAGGTTGGGGCAAAGTACCACCAGAACGAATTAAAAAGTAATGGGGGTGACCTAGTTTCGACGGAGCGAATGAAAGTTTACAAGAGGTTTTTGATACATAACTATAAACGCCAATGATGACGTTTACTTTCAAGAATATGCCTTAGCGGCTTAATTTTTGACGGGGCATGGGCACCGCCTTGATATCCAAAGGGCCCATCTTAAAATATATGAACAGTAATCAAAGTGGTCTATGCCGAGAACGCCACACATGACGAACCGCTGAACCATAGATAAGCGTGTTCCCTTTACGTTATTATGAACCAAAAAATTACACCAAAAAAGTTTTCTATTATTATAGAGGAGTTAGTAAGAACTAAAAGACTAACTTATCTTGAAGCTGTAATGTATTATTGTGAACAAAATGGTTTAGAGGCACATACCATTACACGATGGATTGACAAATCTATGCGTGATAAGATACAATATGATGCAGAACAATTAAATTATCTACCGAAAACGAGTTCATTATTTTGAGTTTAATGACACCCCTAGAGACATATCAATCATACTTGGCTTTAAAACTTCATTTTGGTGGTAAGTATGATTATTTTAAGTATGGCGGAAAAACGTCAGCTTCAGTAGAATCTTTTGACAAACGAAAAGATAAATTTAAGTTTGTTAAATTATCAAATAAATTATCTGACCCACAAATTATAGATTATTATCTTGCCAACTTTATTCGTGGTAAAGAATGGATCGGAGATTTTGACCAAAAGAATTGGATGGAACATAAAAAAGTTAATCAAAGTTTAGAATATTTTTATAAAAATGATATTGAAAAACTATTGACTTTGACTAATAATTTTGATATACTTTTTAGAGTTAAGGATGGTAATCATCCTAAACTATTGAAAGCGTATCTTGGTAAAAAGATCAATCTGGAAACACTTGTGATCCTAGAAAAGATTTTAAAATACAGAGAAAGGTTTGACGCAAAGATTAGTGAAACTTTTATCTGGCCCAAGATTAGTCTTTTAATAAAGAAGTACGAGCCGTTTTTGAAAATAGATGAGAAATCATTTAAATCAAAAACATTGGATTCAATTAAAAACTTTGAGGAGTCGTGATGACAGAATCAAATAAAGAGTCATATGTTGACGAGGCGAAACGTAGGATCGCTCATCTTTCCTACAAACTCGAACAGGCCGAGAGTCGTGTTCGTAAGCTTGAGCATGACAATGCCGAGCTTCAACGGTGGGCAAATGATGTTTGCCTTAAAAAACTTCAGGAACTCAGCGATGAGTTGGCCTCACGATATAACCAAAAGAAGTATCGTGGTAAAAATTGGAGAGGCGATCTAAGCCGTGCAAGAGAAGAAGGATCAGAAGTTCATTGATCTAGTTTCTAAAGTTGCTCAAGATGTTATGCCTGTCAGTAATGCCAGAATAGCATCTGCGGTAGTAATTGGCAATAGTGTAGTTGGATTGGGTCGAAACTCTTATAAGACCCATCCACTACAGGCCAAATATGGCACGACAGAACATAATATTCATATTCATGCTGAGATTGATGCAATTAAAAACAGCCTCAAAAGAGTTTCAGTAGATGAATTATCTAAAGCCACACTATATATTAGTAGAATGAAAAAGAGGGATAGAAAACGTGGATTTATATCAGGACTTTCTGCACCATGTGCTGGGTGCATGGGTGCTATTACAGACTTTGGCATTAAGCGTGTGGTTTATTCTTTGGATGATAGAGGATTTCAAACGATAGAATAATCCTCAGTAGCTCAGTGGTAGAGCAGACGGCTGTTAACCGTCCGGTCGGTGGTTCGAATCCATCCTGAGGAGCCAAAAACAAATTTTTTGAAAAGTGAATAAAACTTATTATTTTATGTCTGGTTTGCCTAGAAGCGGTAGTTCTCTATTATCGGCTTTATTTAATCAGAATCCAAGATTTTATTGTGGCCCAAGTTCGCCTATATGTTCTGTGATTCTAGGTATAGAAGATCATTTAAAAACTGATGAGTTATATACTGCCTGGCCAAAAGAAAATTTTAAAGACGGAATTATATCTTCAGTACTTCCAAGTTACTATAGTGATATTGATAAACCAATTGTTATAGATAAAAATAGAAGTTGGACCCGCAGAATAGGATATCTTTCTAAATACTTTAATATCGAAAATCCTAAAATAATTTGTACTGTCCGAAACCTCACGGAGATTTTGACATCATTCATTGACATGATTCACAGAAGTAATAGTGTAAGTTTTGTTGATAAATCATTAAGTAAATTGAAAGTTCCTATTAATGATTTTGCAAGGTGTCAGTGGATTGCTTCTGATGGACCTTTAGGAAGATCCTATACTAGTTTAAAAATTGCATTTCAAGAGGGATATAGAGATAATTTATATTTTGTGGAGTATAGTGATTTAGTATCTAATCCAAAGAAAACAATGCAAGAAATATATAACTTTATAGAAGAAGAATATTACGAGCACAACTTTGACCATATAGAGAAGATTGTTCATGAAGACGATGGCTCGGTTTACGGCCTTCCGGATATGCATGATGTTAGGCCAAGTGTAAAGTCTATATCTAAAAATCCCAACGATGTACTTCCTGAGAAAGTAATTCAAGATGTTTCCAATTTAGAATTCTGGAGAAGTAGCGAATTAAATTTATCATGAAAAAAATTATAACGCCATTATTCGTAATTTCTCTTATTAGTTGTAGTGGATCAACTTCAACAGGTGATCCAGAGATTGGAGGAATCTATGACGAAGAAGATTACAAACTTGTTTACCAATATAATGCATTTAAACTAGATGGCCCAATTATACGTTGGCCCACAAGATGGATTTCTTTATATAATATTCCTTTGGATCATAAGGCACTAGATATATGGAAAGAACTTGGGTTTGTTTTTATACAGGGAGGTTCTGAAATTGTTTATGATGGAGAATCTCAAGAAGATGCTCCCTATTGTGGTCGAGCAAATTGGAGATGGAAAAGTGATACTAAAGGAAACTATTGGTTTAAATCCTGTAACATTGTACTCAATGCAAGAAAGCATACTGGATATCAATGTGGTAGTGTAGAAAATACTTTGAGACATGAAATTGGTCACTGCTTAGGAATATTAGGCCATACGAGTGATGGTACTTTAATGGATCCAACATCAAATAATTCTGATGAACTTCCGAATTACATTAAAAGAATGTTGGAAGTACTCTACAACACAAGAACAGATGTAAGAATAGAGGAAGATGGCAGTAAATCGTATAAGATAAACAAGAATGAAGAATATTCAGGAAATAACTATATAAATGATTGAGAAGTTAGGAAAGAGTGGATATATTTCGCTCAGAGAAAAACAAATTATTCTAAAAGAAACTAGAACAAATAAAAAAGTTGCTGTAAAATTAATTCAATTTGATGAGCAGTACGGATGGTTTGCTCTTAATGCTGAAGGTAAGAAGCGGTGGTATAATCAAAGATATTGGGAATTTGTTAAGGAGGTTGGAGTATAATGTTTTGTGAATTTGTTGATAGTATGGGTACAGATAAAACAGTAGTAGATGCTGCTCGTGTATCTTTTTCTAAGAGAACGCAGTGGCATAGAAATTTACCTGGACCAGGTATTTTTGAACTTTCTGATAAAGATAAAAGACTGATAAATTATTTGGCGAAGCATGAACATTGGTCACCGTTCGGCCATTGTTCACTTTCTTTTCATATTGGCGCACCAGTATTTGTTGCTCGTCAATTAGTCAAACACACAGTTGGACTTTGTTGGAATGAGGTCAGTCGTCGATATGTGGACGAGAAACCATCTTTCTATTATCCAGATGTGTGGCGTGGTCGTCCTGTGGATAAAAAACAAGGCAGTAGTGATGTAGAAGTTGAGTGGTTGGATCGTGAAACAAGAACAGGAAGGCCAGTTCAAGACTTGTGCTCTGATGCAATAGAGCTTTATGAGAGAATGATTGAGTCTGGAGTTGCTCCAGAACAGGCTAGAATGATTTTGCCACAGAATATGATGACCGAGTGGTACTGGTCCGGAAGTTTATATGCGTTTGCTCGTGTTTGTAATCTTCGATGTAAAGATGATGCACAAGAGGAAACACAAGAAATTGCTTGGATGATTGACGAAATTGCCAGAGAGAAATTTCCAGCTAGTTGGGCAGCATTAAGAACGTAAAAATGATAAATAAAGATACTAGTAAAGTTATTTGCTTAGGAAACGGGGAATCTCGGATAGGTTTAGACCTCCCGGATCTTCAGCAAAAAGTAGTAGTTTATGGTTGTAATGCTCTTTATAGAGATTTTACACCAGACTATTTGGTTTGTTGTGATATTGAAATGTCACATGAAATCTATAGGTCAGGCTACTGTCAAGATAATGTAGTATATTTTAGAGATTGGAGTAGATTGCCAGAAGAGGCATACGAACAACTAGTAACTCCATCTCATATATCCCAACAGGACATTGTTGATTTAGAGTCCTTTATTCATGAAAGTCCTCGGGTTGAAGGTTGGAATGAATTTGTAATGAGCGGTCAAGATTTGGATCGCTTGAGACAAATCCGAGAAGATTATTTAACCAGAGTCCGTGAAAACGGAGTGGACGTACATCCATCAAACATCGATATTGTTTTAGGAGATAAACGTGCAGGCCTATGGATTACATGGGTAGCACCAGAAGATAAAGTAAGAAAGACAGAATCATTACCCGGCAATTCGGACTATAGTTTTTGTTCAGGCGCTTTATGCAATCTCTTTGCATCTCTTGAAGAAACCACAAAAGAGTTATATCTTGTAGGTATGGATTTATATTCCGAAACGGAGAACGTAAACAATGTGTATAAGGGAACAGACTGCTACATTAAAGAAGATGGTGGAATGATACCTCCAGAAAACTGGATTAAACAACACCAACTTGTATTTGAAAAGTTTCCACACATACAGTATTACAAAGTTAATCCAAAATCAATAAAAGACTTTGATAGGATTAATCGAGTAATCGAGGAATGGGAAGGCATTCCAAACCTCAACTACATTACACACGAAGAAATGTACGAGAGGATCAACACATAACCAAAGGAGGTTAACATGGCTGATGTAATAGCTAATGTAAAGGGCTGGATCAATAAGATTTCTGAAGTTGCAGTAAGTCTTATCGCTCTAGCAGTAGTACTTCAGGTACTTTTCGGATCAGATATGATCTTTCTACCCGTAGATGTCATCGGGAATATCACTGGCCTAGTGGCATCGCTAGGCAGCCAGGGACTAGTTGGTTTAGTCGCTCTTGGCGTCATTTATTGGATCTTTACAAAACGAGACTAATAAGTATGACTAAGGTATTGGGGGGAGTGGCCACTTCCCCCTTTACCATCCTTTATTGTGACTGCTAATCAAGAAATATTATTAGAATGTATAGCAGAAGCTAAGAAAAGAATTGAATATTATGAGATGTTGCATTGTGGATTATGGCAAGTTATCTTTCAACCTGATGCAACAGATGAAATAGAAAAAGAAAAAATTTATATTGAAGAACTTGAACAGATGTTGCACGAATTGAGATTGTCAGAATGAAAAATATTATTTCTATCACTGATATCATTGAGAATAAAGTTCGCAAAGAAAAGCAACTTGAAGAATATCATGCACAACTTGACGAACTGAAACGAAAAAAGTTTTGGTTGGAAAAAGAAATTCAAATGGCAGAGTTTATCATTTCTGCCGTCCGTAACGAAATTACTCCTCAAGCCTTTGTATCTGCTCTTATTGAAGCAGAGATTGGAAAAACAGATGATGAGGATGAAAACTCTTGACAGAAACAAAAATACATGATATACTAAATAGTATTGATAGGCGCCGATACAGTCTATCAACTATACATTTAACATACGATAATACGGAGAATATAAGATATGTCTTTTGCAGACCTAAAGAGCAAGTCAGGCTCATTTGAAAAACTACAAACCGAACTGAATAAGTTACAATCCACCACAGGCAGTTCATCATTTGAAGATACTCGTCTTTGGAAACCAGACCTTGACAAAACCGGTAACGGTTATGCAGTCATTCGATTTCTACCACAACCAGAAGGAGAGGATCTTCCTTGGGCTCGTGTTTGGAGTCATGCGTTTAATGGTCCCGGTGGTTGGTACATTGAGAACTCACTAACCACACTAGGCAAGAACGATCCGGTATCTGAGTACAATACTGAACTCTGGAACAGCGGAACGGAATCCGATAAGGAAATTGCCCGAAAGCAAAAGCGAGTTCTAAAGTATTACTCCAACATTCTTGTTGTGAGTGATCCAAAGCACCCAGAGAATGATGGCACAGTCCGGTTGTTCCGTTTTGGTAAGAAAATCTTTGATAAGATTACCGAAGCCATGAATCCAGCATTTGATGACGAACAGCCTTTGAATCCATTTGATCTTTGGCAGGGTGCAAACTTCAAACTCAAAATTCGTAAGGTGGACGGATATTGGAACTATGATAAGTCTGAGTTTGATTCTCCTTCAGCGGTTTTTGATGGTGACGATGCTCGCCTTGAAAAACTTTATAATGAGAAGTTACATAGCCTACAAGAGTTTTTGGCACCAAGTAACTTCAAGACGTATGATGAACTGAAGGAAAAACTGAACAAGGTTCTTACAGGAACTTCTGTATCAGGAACTGTTGAGTCTTATGCATCTAAGTCACGACCACCAGTTGAGGAAACATTTTCTGTAGAGAATGTTGCTGAAAGTGTGTCAAATGACGATGATGATACTTTGGACTATTTTGCTAAACTAGCAGAAGCATAATAGTCATTTAGACAAAACCCCGCTTCGGCGGGGTTTTTTTATTTCATACCTAGAGTTTTTTCCGTCCAGACACTAAACTCCCATCCTTGTTTTTCACAAAAGTTCTTTGCCGCTTCCCATTTAGCAGTATTTCTTCCATATTCACGAACTTCATATAGATAACCTTTAGTTACTTTTTTACCTTTTGTTGGAGGTTTAGTTTGTTTCTCTGGTTTGACTTCAATTAGCCATATTCTATGTTCTGGGCCGTGTTTTACTTTTACCCAAAAGTCTGGATAATAACGATGAACTTTTCCGTCTAAAGGAGAGACATAAGGAATTGCTATTTCTTCACTAGCCCATTCCAACACGTTTACGTTATTATCAAAGTAACGCATACAGTGCCTTTCCCACATGGAACGATAGATGATATTCCGTGGATTCCCTTTATACTTGTCAGGTTCGTTAGGAACAAACCTTCCTTTGTATGGCTTTCGTTTAGTATAATTCTTTTTTTCCATATAAATAGTTATACTATTTAGAGGACCATGTATGGGATTTATCAATAAAAATCTACTTAGCTCAGTTGCTAATGGTGTTGTTAATAATGCAGTTAACGGAGCAGTAAATGGATATAGCGGAGGTATTGTATCCTATCAAAATGGTAAGTTTTATCCCACACCTGGTCATCCAGTAGCAACAGTTGCAAATGCTGCCATTGACATTGCAAATGGAGGTGATCCAGCCGCAGCAGTTAAAGCAGCAGCAATTACTTCTACAAGATCATATCTTCAAACTCAAGGAATTCCTCCTGATCTTATTGATGCGGGACTAGAATCAGTACAAACGGGCAATTTATCTTCTGTAGAAGCTGCAGCTATGGAAGATGTCATAGGTCCGGGAGGTTTGTCTTCCATAGGGCTAGATGCATTTGGAGGACCTGGTAGTCAAGTAAGTTCAATTCCATATGATGCAAACGAATTCATGGGACTTGGAGGAGGAGTTGTTCAGTATCCAGGAGATTTAGAAACATCTCATCCAACTTGGATGGAAATTTGGTCCTACAAGAGAACGGGTATAGCTGTGGGAAATAATCATTCAGAAAATTCATTTACTCTTTCTCCTGTACAGGGTATAAGTAATATTTGTTTACCCATTCCTACAGGAGTAGGTACGGCTTATGGACATTCTTGGGACGAAGGTGATGTTAGTATGATGAATGAACTTGTGGCAGGAACGGCTGGACAAATAATGCAAGATGCAGCTGATGGCATTTCTACTTCAGGTGTGGTGGAATCTATTAAACAAAGAGTTTCTGAAGGTTTAGGAGATAGTACTTTACCAGCTACAGCCTTAATTGCTGCAGGTGACGTTTTGGGTTCAGCAGCTGTCCAAGGAGCTACAGGTAGAGCCGCGTTCAACAATGTCTTGGTAAATTATTCAGGTCCTCAGTTTCGTACCTTTGAATATTCTTTTTCTTTTAAACCAACGCATCAGGGAGAACAACGAGCTGTTCAGAATATAATAAAGTTCTTAAAGATAGGTCAGGCTCCAGATTTACGGAATCCTGGTCAATTAGGTAGATTGTATGAAATACCGTTATTCTTTAAAATTAAATATATGTCTCCTTCTGGCGAATTAGCACAAATGAATAAAATTGGATTTTGTGCATTAACAGGGTTAAGTGTCAAATATGGTGGAGATAGATTTCAAACTTTTGCCACAGATAATTCTCCTGTACAGACAGATATTAGTATGTCTTTTAAAGAAGTTCAGTTACTTGACAGAAAGGCAATAATGCAGGGATATTAATTATGTCTTATTATTTTAACAGTTTATATCCAACAATAAACTATGATCCAACAGGAAATGGAGTTACTAAGGAAATACAAGATATACTCATTAGGGTTATTGCAAGATCGGGTGTTATTGAAAGAAAAACAGGTGTTACAAAATACACCGTTAAAGATGGAGATAGTCCAGAACTATTGGCCAACAGACTATATGGTTCTCCAAAATATTATTGGGTAATATTACTCGTAAATAAAATTTATGATAGATACTACGAGTGGCCAATGTCAACTAATGTATTAAACAAATACATTTTAGACAAATATTCGGACCCAAATGCAATACATCACCATGAAATAGCTCAGTCTTCTGGTGATAGTAATGTTATGATAACCGTTGAATTAGCTGATGAACCTACAGCAACTCCGATCACAAATTTTGAGTATGAAGAAAAATTGAATGAAAAACGTAAAAGAATCAGCCTATTAAATCCAGCATATCTTTCTCAATTTGAAACTGAATATCTTTCTCTTATTAAAGAATTTGTTTTATGAATATTTACGATGCGCTAGATGAAATTGGATCTGCAAATCTTCCTGGAGTTCGTCCAGGAGGATTTAAAATAAAAGTCGCAGAAATTCATCATGGCCCAGGAAATCAATATCCAATTGGTCCTCTAATCACAGAAATACAAATTTTTGAAGATATAGAGAGAGTAGGTGTGACGGGCCACATCAGTTTACACGATAACGTAAACTTATTTCAGGCAGGACCAATTATAGGTCATGAGTTATTATATCTTCAATTGGAAACTAATGGGGCAAGCGAGGTTGGTATTCCTGAATTTGGATTAGATTTTACCACACATCCACTTTTTATATACAAAGTTGAAAATATGACTGCGGCTAATGAAGGCGGAGGACCAACTGCTTGGTTGGATTATCGTCTTCATTTTTGTTCTCCAGAAATGTTAAAAAATGGAAGAATTCGAGTTTCTAAAGCATATCAGGGAACTTTAGATACTATGGTCGAGAGCGTTCTAAAGAAAGAAATACAAACATATAAACCAATTTTGAAACAAGAAACACTGGACATCTATCACCAAATTGCAACAAACATTCGTCCATATGAATTTATTAGCCAATTAGTTCCTATGGCACAATGTAATCCTAAGACAAATTCTAGATCAAAGGGGCCAAAAGGAAAAAAAGCTGACACTTCTACACTATTTAAAGGTAGACAAACAGATTTTCTTTTCTATGAGACTTCTACAAGAATGGATGGTTCTGGAGGATTCAACTTTGTTCCTGCTTTACAAAAAGCAGAAACACCAAACTTATATTTTACTTTATCTAACAGTTCTGATACTCAAGGATTTAATGTTAGTTCAACTCAAGGAACATCTCATGGCGGATGGGTCAATAGTATGCTAACAGCAAACAACTACACAATTAAATTTTTAGGCGACAAATACAGAACAATATCTAGTGGTTTGTGGGCAGGAAAATTAATTAAACATAACCCTTACAAAAAGTCATACGATATTTTTAAATCTGATTATCAAAAACAATTAAAGCATAAAAGGTACTCGTTGGTCTCAGAAACCTATGACTATCATTCAGACAAAACAATTACTGAATTTCCAGATTCTAGAATAAAATACACTAGTTCGACGGGAAGTAAAGGATATTCAAATATTAGTAGTAACAATAATGAAGTAAACTATCCATGGAATAGTAACCCAGACGACATATCTCTGTTGAGAACTATGCAGCTTGGTCACGTTTTAGGAAGTCATAGGCTTGAGTTTACTATTCCAGGGTGTTCTCGATTGTCAGTAGGTGAATTAGCCTTTGCTGATCTTCCTGATCTAGGTTACGGTGCAGGACAGTCTGGATTACAAGGTGCACGTCAGCTTTGGGAAAATAGATTAGATAATATTTGGTTAGTTACAAAAGTAGCACACAAAATAACAGTTCAAGGCCCTGGCGGATATAGTACAAGAGTTGAAGTTGCAAATACTATGTCGGCCACATCACAAGTACTTAATAGTTATGGAGAGCTAGGTTCTGGTTATGGAGTTGGTTAGTCGTAGATAAATAGTTGGGTGAGTTTATTTGACGACATAAAGGAATCAGCTGAAGGTAGAGAACTATCTACAAGATGGTATAGATCAAAAATAACATCTTTAGGTGGAACCACCATGACAGCCGAACAGCACATAGAAGAAGGTTATGCAACTGCTAAACCAAACTATGGGATGATGAATTTGTTTCATTATCAGCCACAGACTGCTGAGAAACTACCCTTCTATGATTTATTTCCTTTAGTGATACCTGTTGAAAAAAATAGAGATGGATTCACAGGTATAAATTTTCATTTTCTGTCAATACCCATGAGAGTTGCATTTCTCAATTTATTGACCGAAGCATTTGCTGATGACAGAATGGAAAAATTAAATTTAACCTGGAGACAAATTTCAGGCCTCGGAAAATCAAAAGTAACCGTTCGAAGATATAAGGCTAGAAATGTAAAGTCTATGTTTTTAAGAATACCTGTAGAGGATATGCTGATTGCAGTTTTATTGCCTGTGCAGAGATTTTATTCTGGCGATTTGGATTCTAAACGTAGAGTTTCTTCAGAAGTTGTTTATAACAAAATAAGGAGTATGTAGTATGGCTATCGGTATGTTTGGTATGGATGTTCCTCGTAAAAGAACTCAGACCCCTACACCATCACAACCAGTACCGGCGCAAAATGTATCAACGGAAACTGCGTCCCAAGGAAGTTTTGTTTCAGAGAAAGTTAGTTCTTTTTCAAAATTCCAAGATCAATTTATAAATCGAGACGTACAACGTACAAATCGTTATAGAGTTTTTATAGACTCTCCTTCAGGAACAAGTGAACGAATAAATTTTTTATGCGAATCTATACAATTTCCAGGACAAAACATGAGAACTTCTACAGATGATCTTAGACATGGTCCCGTCAGAGAGATTGTTCACGGTACAACGTATGGCCCAATTAATCTAACATTTATTTGTACGACAGGTATGCCTGAAAAACAATGGTTTGAAAATTGGCAGACTTACATAATAAATCGAGATTCGGGTAGAAAAACTTGGCAAGTAAAATATTATAGAGATTATGTAAAAAATATAGAACTCTATACACTAGATAAAAATGATGAAGATGGATACAAAGTTACCATATACGAGGCTTTTCCTAAAACAATAACACAGCAGGAATTTTCTAATACGTCAGCGGACAGTTATCAGACAATTTCTGTAGAATTTGCATATAGATATTGGGATAGTGAGTCATTAGGTCCTCCAACGTCTACAACAGAAAAAACTTTACCAATTACACAGTTACCAGATACTTACGGTTCTAAACCACAAACTATTGATGAAAAAGTAGCTGGCGGTAGTCCTTGGCTAAATCCCAATACAAACGAGTACTTACCAACACCAGCTCAACCAGTACCAAATGATCCATCAGATCAAATTCTTAATAATCGAAATTAATTATGTAACAGGAGAATAATATTATGAGTTTACCTATGTTAAATATTCCAACTTATCCGTTGGAGATACCTTCTACAAAGGAGATGATTTCATTTAGACCATTTCTAGTAAAAGAAGAAAAGATACTTCTTTTAGCTTTAGAAGAAAATAATGAGGCAATGATTGCTCGTGCACTAAAACAAATTGTACACAACTGTACGTTTGAAATTTTAGAAATTGATCGTATGCCTTTATTTGATTTGGAGTATATCTTTTTGAACATTAGAGCAAAGTCTGTTGGCGAGACAGCTGAGTTAAAACTTCTTTGTCCAGATGACGAAAAAACATATGCAAATGTGAAAATTCCTTTGGATGAAGTTCAAGTAGAGTTTTCAAAAGACCACAAGAAAGAAATTAAACTAACAGATACGATTACTGTGGTCATGCGTTACCCAACATATGAATTGTTGGGTATGGACGATAGTTCAATGACGATAGAAAGGACTTTCAAACTTATTGGTGATTGTACTGATAAGATTGTTGACGGTGAAACTGTATACGAACGAGCAGATTTCACAGAAAAAGAATTGAATGATTTTTATGATGGCTTAAACTCTCAACAGTTTTTGGAGATTCAAAAGTTTTTTGAGACAATGCCTAAACTAAGATATATTGTCGATGTTGTTAATCCAAAGACTAAGAAGAAAAATAAAATTACATTGGAGGGATTGCAAAGTTTTTTCGTATAGCTCTTTCTCATAATAGTCTTGAAAATCATATCAGGACAAACTTTGCTTTGATGCAACATCACAAGTACAGTTATTCTGATTTAGAAAATATGTTGCCATGGGAAAGAGCGATTTATGTTTCCTTACTCGTCAGCTATATAAAGGAAGAAAACGAAAGACGAAAGGCTGAAGCAAGAAAATAACATGGCAGATGAAAAACAAGTACTTATTAGAGAAAAAACATACGAAGTAGATAAATCAGACTTTTTAACAATTCAAGGATTCGATCAGAGTAAGACTTGGTATAATCAAACAGCGGGTTTCATGGATACTCTACGTTTGATTCCAAGACTATTGATGGTCGCCTATGGTTATGTGTTCTGGTACTCAACTCAATGGTTTATGAACTTACCTGATCCAACAAATGCACAAGCAGCCTACATTTCTACTATTGTGGGTGCCGGCGCAGCGTGGTTTGGATTATATGTGGGCAGTGGCCACAAACCAGCAAGTAAAAAATAATAAATGGCTTATACAGGACTAGGATTAACTCAAAAACCTACTTTGGAGGGTATTAAAGAGGCAGGTTTAGCTCTAGCTGGAGGTGTTGGTGCCACCATCACCGGTGTTGGTGGACTTGCTCTTGGTGGAGCAGGACTAGTTGCAGGATCTTTAGCAAACGCATTTGGTGCAACAGCAACACCATATCTCGTTGGCCTTGGTGCTATGGGAGCAGCAGGTAAGAAAGGATTTAATATGTTTGATAGATCCTCAGATGACAATACAATAAAAAAAGATACTGCTACTCCAGAACTTCAACAGGAGATGTCCAAACAGACTCAATATGGATTATTAAGTCTGGATAAGTTAGATGACATTCACAAAGACTTAGCAGAAACAAGATCGATTCTGGTAGTTCAAGATCCGGCTTCTCAGGCAAGAGAAGAAGCATTAGACGAACAAACAAAGAACAAAGAACTTGTTTCTACTATTATGGGTATAGGTAAAGGTGTAGATTCAGGTGGTAAAGGAAAAGAAAAAAGTCTTTTAGAGAAATTATTGCCCTTAATAGGACTAACTGCGTTGACGGCTGCTTTGCCTAAGTTCTTAGAAGATTTTGATAAATGGTCAAATACAATCTCTGAAGCTGTTGATAATATCTCAGAGTTTTTAAATGATTTAGATAACTTCTTTGAGGGTATGGGTATTGAGTTTGGTGGTCCAGCGGCCTTGGGTGCAATACGTGGTGCAAAAACTGCAACACGAAGAACCCAGAGAAAGTTAAGAACACCTCGTGGCGGTCTTAGTCGAGGTACAGGTACTAGACGAGCAAGACCAACTTCTAAAGAAACACGAAAGAGATATCAAAGAATATACGGCTCCGATGCAGCTAGAAATAGATTTCAAGGTCAGGTAAGAAACCCTCGAGGCGGCCTTGAACGAGGTACAGGCACTAGATCGGCAAGACCAACTTCGACTCCAAAAAGAGGAGGACCAAGAAGATTAGCTCTCAAGTCTTTAGCGTTACCGCCACCAAAACCACCTAAATCTAAAAGACCATCTAAAATTAATTCTACACAGTTTTTGTTGGATAGTAAACCACAACCAGTATCACCAGAGATTAAACCAACAACGTCTACACCTAAAAGAGGCGGTAGAGTAAAACAAGGATTTCAAAAGGCCTTTGATATAGCTCGATTTAAAAATTTACCTAGAAGTGCATCATCAAGTTACATGGCTTCAGTTGATCCTGCACAAAGAGGAAAAGCATGGAGTAAAATTGCAGCTTTAGATAAATGGTTGGCAACAAATAAAGTTGCTCAAGCAGTTCTCAAGCCATTTGCAAAAGCAGCTTGGTTTATATCTGCTGCCTTTGCTGCATATGATATTAGTGAATTGATAAGTCAATGGCTGAAAAATAAATCTGAAGGTAATGATTGGCCTTTTGCAGGCGATGAACCAGAAGATAAAGTTTTTGTTGATGGATTGAAAAAGATGGCAGGAACTTATGGAGGAGCCTATCTCGGAGCAATTGCTGGAGGTATGATAGGTAGTTTGATTCCTGTTCCTTTTGTCGGAACTGTAGCAGGTTCAATTGTAGGAGGACTAGCAGGATCAATGCTAGGTGAAAGTCTTGCAGGGGGTATACAAGGTACAGATAGGCTCAACAAGATAAAGGCTGAGAAGAAAGGTATCTTGATGGAGTTAAACTCCGAATTTTCACCCGAAGATTCGATGAATGGAAGAGATGAACAATTAATTCAACGACTGGAGGCTATTGACGAAGAAATCAAAGTTTTAGAGTCAGGTCCTACGGATGAAGCATCAACAGTGGTAATAGTGAATAATGTGGATAATACACAAAATGTTAATTCTGCAACATCAACAACGACAAATACTACAAACACGGAAAATAAAGCTCCAATGCAAATCTACGGCGAAGAAGATATGTCTTATATGTCACCTTAGGAAAATGTAAATGGCTTATACAGGACTAGGATTAACTCAAAAACCTACTTTGAAGGGTATTGGAGAGGCAAGTTTAGCTCTAGCTGGAGGTATTGGCGGACTTGCTCTTGGTGGAGCAGGACTAGTTGCAGGATCTTTAGCAAACGCATTTGGTGCAACACCATATATTGCCGGATTAGGTATACTTGGAGCATCAGCCAAAAAAGGATTTAATTTTTCGTTTGAAAAGGAAGATACTGCGAGATCACTTGGATTGGATGAAAATTCTAGTCCATCTGAGGTTGAAGCCGGAGAGGTTTCCATCTTAAATAAAATTGCAGCAGAAAGTAGTTCGTTATTAGAAACTGTAAAAGATAATCAAATTTCTCCATCTCAAGAAAGAGAATTTCAGATGGATAGAGACAAAAATCATCAGGAATTAATCTCGGCTTTTTCTAATATAAGTCTTGTGAGTATTTCTGATGATGAAAACAAAGATCCCTGGTGGAAAAAAATATTTAATCTCTTATCTGGATGGAAATTACTTGTTGCACCATTTGTAAAGGGAATGGCAACTTTCTTAGCCAGAATGTTACTTGTGTTTACAAGTCCTGCCTTGTTGGGTATTGCTGGTGCACTTCTGATAATGACAAAATGGAAGACAATCAAGAAAACAATAAAAGGAGCAATTTACAAAATAAAAGTTTGGACCAATAAAGTTTTGAGTTTAATTCCTGGAGCTCCTCTATTAGAAATTGGAGAAAATCCTAACGCAACACCTATGGATGCAGGAGAGTTCGTCAATACAACTACAGGAGGTGATGAAGGATTTAAAGTTGTAGAAAATCCTAACGCAACACCTATGGATGCAGGAGAGTTTGTCACCACAACAGGCGTCGGAGAATTTAAAGACGGTGGATCGTTTATTGTAGATGGTGATGATGGTGGAGTTGATAAGCTTATGGTAGTGTTTAATGCAACCAAAGGAGAAAAGGTTACAGTAGAAACACCAAAACAACAAAAAGAAAACATGAAGTCTCCCACAATGCTAGGAGATAAGTACGTTGATATGGATACTATCGAAGGCCGTAGAGAATTTTATTTCAATGCTACAGAAGAAGAATGGACACAGATGTATGTTAATATGGAAAATCAAGGAATGGGACTTGCATCAAGTGCTGCTCAAATGCAAGATACCTCAAAACTTGAAGTTTTAGATTATATGTTTGGTATAAGCGTGGAGGGACAACAATCAGTACAAACATCAATGGTAAATGATGACATAAAGGAAAGTTTTGGTGATTGGACAAAAATTGTAAATTCCATTGGTGATGTTACTCAAATGCAATCAGGTGAACTTATGGATACTAGAACAGGAAGTGAAGAATCTGTTACTGGCGAAAATATGAAAACAATTTCCTGGGATGATTGGAAAGGAGATGAAGATAAATTAAGGTCGTTGGGAGTATACAATAACGAGGACATCAATAGATACAAACAGATAACAGGTTCTAGTTTTATGGATACTAGCGGCGGCCGAGGAAGAATGGTTGAAGGTCGATATGACAGAATTAATCATTTAAAACAAATTCAGAGAACTATTGAAACACCAAAAGTAGAGTCATTTAAACTAAAACCAAAAGTTGAGGAAATAACAAACTATATTGATAACTCGTCCTCGAAAAACCAGAAGTCAACAAAAACTTATGAGTTTGGTGGCGGTTTCTCTGTAACAGATGGACACACACTATCACCACTTACAAACAGGTAATTATGATGAAAAAAATATTATTAAGTCTACTACTATTCTCGACAATAGTTAGCGCACAACAAAAACCACCAAAAGATATGTATGAGTTAGAGATACCTATGACTTTTGTTTGTCTCCCTAGTTTTATGAGAATGGTAAATCATCTAAATGATAATTTTGGTGAAGTTCCTGTGGCAATGTCTCAAATGAGTTCTGAGATAACCCTTATATTATTTGTAAATGAAGATAAAACAACTTCAAGTTTGGTCGTTTTACGAAAAGCACAAAAAGAAGAAGAAGTTTGTATTGTTTGGGCCGGCGAATCTGAAGGTGCATCTTTTCTTCTTGCTCTTTAGTATAAATAAAATAATGAGAAAAGAAGAATATGTTGTATATGGAATAGATAACTGTTCTTGGTGTGAAAGAGCCAAAACTATTATCGAGCATTACGGATATCAATGTAAATATGTAAATCTTAAAGAGAGTCAAGAAATAAGAGAAACTTTCAATAGAAAAACACGAGGTGCTACAGCAGTTCCTCAAATATTTTACTATGATCCTGTGAGAACTTATGGTAATGAAAAGATGGAAGTTCATGTTGGTGGATATGAAGAACTCTCTGACTGGTTAAGACAAAAGACTCTTTACAAAAAACAAAATACCTGATATAATAATACATTATGGCAAGTAAAAGTTATAAACTAGTAAAACTGGAATCAGAACCAGAAGACGAACCAAAACATTTCTACACAGCTCGACGACCAACTAAAGGCGAGAAGGTAGGGATTAAGTTACGGCTTCGTAAATACAATCCATATGCTCGTAAGCATATGTGGTACAAAGAAACA
>Ga0208917_1000460_pt1 | contig 20929 bp, 13 predicted proteins | sample DEB08_DNA_10_FD_185500 | JGI IMG/M metagenome (GOLD analysis project Ga0208917, IMG submission 185500) | Aqueous microbial communities from the Delaware River and Bay under freshwater to marine salinity gradient to study organic matter... | ecosystem: Environmental > Aquatic > Marine > Coastal ...
TATTCGTTACAGTAGTACTAAAACTCGCATCGTCTCCCAATGCCGCTGCTAATTCATTTAAAGTGTTTAAACTTGAAGGCGAACTATCAACGAGTGCCGCAATTTCTTGTTGTACGAAAGCTGTTGAAGCTGGAGAAGTGTCATTGTCCCCTGTGGTCGCCGTTGCGACAGTAATTGTTTTACCAGTTAAATCGAGTGTTCCTGCAAGTTTTCCTGCGGTTACACTTAAGTCAGCAAGTTTGGCAGTAGTAATATTACCATCTGTAATTTTGGCAGCAGTAATCGCATTGTTTGCAATGTCTACGGTTGCGATGTCGCTATCTTTTATTAGATTTGTTGTTATTCTTTTTATTGCCATTATCCTTCTAACTCCGTTATTCTTGCTTCTGCTGCCTCTAATTTTGTTTTTAATTCTTTTACCGCTTCAATTAAAAATGGTGTAATTCTACTATAATCCATTGAGTAATAATCTGTGCTTTCTTCATTATCTATCTCATCTTGTGAAGCCAAAGGGTCTTTGTTTAATGTAGGAAGTTCCGAATCCACTTCTAACATATTTTGAGCTGTAACTCCAAATTGTTTTCCTGTATCTCCGCCTCCTCTATTTTCCGCATCAATCCATGAAAATGTTATACCGTTCATTTGTGAAACTTTATCAAGAGCATCTGATATAGGCGTAATATTTTCTTTAAGCCTTTCATCTGAATAAGTATGGAATCCACCACTTGCTTCACAACGATTACCAAAATAAAAAGTTCTATTGCCTGTGATATGGAAGTAAGAAGTATTTTGAGAACCTAAATACGCTTCTCCAGTACCACTTTCAATAGCTAATGATTGGTTGTCTCCGACAATATGAACTTGATAATTTGGAGAACCAAAATTACTATAACTACTATCTCCTAAACTAACTTTTTCCGATATATGAACTCCAGATTTACCATAAGAGGTACCTCCATCTATAAAAATTCCAGTATCCCAATCCAGTTTTAATTGTTGATAATTAGGCCCTGACCAAGCCCCTGTTGTTCTATAGATTGCATAATCATTCTTACTGGTATGCCAAAAAATTCCATCATTTTCACTTGTATTACGAGCTACAGAACCTCCTGATGCTACAGCACCCACCCCTACTGTATCCGTTTGAACCTCAGTTCCACCATATAATCCGCCTGAAAAATAGAGGTTTTTGAATCTTGCACTTGAATCACCCAAATCAACTGCTCCATCTAATAAAGCACCTGTACTACTACAAGGACGTATATCTTGAGCACCACTAGAGCCTTCAAACATTAAACCAGCAGAATAAGTGCCTGTACTAGCTATATAAATATCGCCTGAGTTAGCACCAATACTTCCAACTGTTGTGCCGTCTTTTCTAAATACTGCAATATCGCCATCTGAAGATAAACGATTTGCAATTATTGGATAATCGTTAGCAATGGTAAAAGAGGCATATCCTGCTGGATGTATTCTTGTACCTGCTGTTGTGTTATCTGCCGAAGTCTTACCCACCAACACGTTGCCTAAAGAATCTAATACAAAATCATTACTAAAACCAGCTTGTGTAGCTGGGTCGCTGCTACGACCAATTACAAGTTTTCCACCATCATCATATGCCATTGTAGTTTGTTGAGAACTACCGCCTTCCATGTTAATACCAAATTTACCTGTGCCACCTGTTGTTCCACTTCTTTCTAAAGTTAAAAAACTATTTCCTGCATTTTTAATATGTAAAGAGGTTTCAGGGTCTGTTTCACCAATTCCAACGTTGCCAGTACTATTTTGTATTCTTAGTCTTTCAACGCCGGCATTTGTAGCTAATAACAAATCGCCAGTAGCAGAACCAGAAATACCGAAGTCATCAATCGCCCCTCCATTAATAGCCCAATCACCTGACGCTATATAACCTCGTGTGGTCGTTGTACCACTATTAATTTCTTGGAATCTTAAAGCTGGATGATCACCATCGCGTTTAATCTGTAATACACCATTAACTTCTAATTTCTCTTGAGGACTACTCGTTCCAATTCCAACGTTGCCACCTGCCTTAAATCTAATTGAGCTACTTTCTACTCCACCCATATCAAAAGATATATCTCTATAAGTACTTGCACTTCTGTCATATGAAGCGATATAGTTTGTATTTGCTACCCCAAAATTTGTAACACCTGGACCAAATTCAAATCCTTCAGCGCCATTATTTGAAATAGTTAAAGGAGCTAAGGGGTTCGTAGTTCCAATTCCAACGTTGCCATTAGCAAGTATTGTTAAATGATTACTTCTATTTGAACTATCCCAGTAATCAAAAGATAAAACACCAGCATCTGTTCTTATTTCTCTCTGTAAAGTATCATTATCTGAGTCAACTAACATAAGTTGACCAGCACCCGCACTTCCTGCATTTTCAATATATAAAGCAAAACTCCGTGAACTTGAATCACCTATTGATAAATTACCTGTTAAAGCTCCACCAGCTAATGGTAATTTAGTAGCAATACTATTGGTAACGGTTGTACTAAAATTTGCATCGTCACCAAGTGCTGCAGCTAATTCATTCAGTGTATTTAAAGCATCAGGTGAACTATCAACTAATGCTGAAATTTCTTGTTGAACAAAAGCCGTAGAAGCTGGTGAAGTATCATTGTCTCCAGCCGAAGCTGTTGCTACAGTAACTGTCTTTCCAGTTAGATCTAAAGTTGTGTGCAGCTTTGCCGCAGTTATAGTATTGTCCGCAAGACTATCCGCTGTTACTGCGCTGGTTGCTATTACGTCACCTGTTATCTTTTGTATTGCCATTTTTTATTCCTTTAATTCTTGTATTTCCTGCTTGAGTGTTTCAATCTGTGTTTGTTGTTCTTGTATAGCTTTAGTTAAAAGAGGTACAAGTTTGCTTTGGTCTATGCCTTGATATTCAGGATTACCTTCACTATCAACTGCATCTTTTTCGCCTGTAACAGCTTGAGGAACTATATCTTGTACTTCATGTGCTAAGAAACCATCTACTATTGTATCTGCATCAGCTATAAAATTAAATCTTTTTGGTTGTAATTGATTTACTCTATCTAATGCACCTGTCATTTCAACTACGTTTTCTTTTAATCTATAGTCTGAAGATTGGTTGTAGGATGTTGTACTGGTAGTTGATGATATAGACCCAACTACACTACCACCAAGTATAAATTGTTGATATGTATGTGCTGAACCATAGCTTGATAATTTAAGATTTACTTCTCCCCCTATACCAAAAGCTGCTGCTCCTTTATTTGTAGGAAAACTTGTTTTAGAAGTTGTATTAATTAAAAGATTGCCCTCTGAACTAATACGCATGGCTTCACCAAATGAACCACCTGTTTGAAATTTTAAAAATGACTGTGCTGCTATTTGTAAAGCATCATCAGAACCATCATATCCAATATAATGTGCTTTAGTAGGAGAATCAATTTTAATTCTATTAGTTGAAGAACCATCTCCTAATTCTAAAGTTTCTGAAGGACTGTTCGTTCCAAGTCCAATATTACCGTCTGGGTTTATGAACAATGCATCAATATTTGTTCCACTTGCATTTTTTGGTCTAATATTATATCCAGTATTTGCTGTTTGGGCGTTGATATATAATTGTGCTGCACCATCACCACCATCAGTTACAGTAAAGTCATATGTAGCTGCTCCGTCTCTTGCAAACTGTGCAATAAGCGCAGTTCCAGATAAAACATCTAATTTTGCTGCTGGATTAGTTTTTCCTATACCAACGTTGCCACCACTTTCAAAAACTGCTATAGTAGATGTAGAACTACTAGAATCGTCATACCATTGTATGAGTCCTTCATTAGCTCCTGCTCTAAATATTAACCTATCATTAGCATCCGTAAAACTATTAGTATCTGTAAGTGAAATAATAGGTGCAGTAGCTCTAAGATGTAATAAACTTTGAGGACTATCAGTTCCAATTCCAACGTTGCCTCCATCTTTTACGGTTACTACCTGACTGGCTCCATCAAAAAGCTGTAAAATATCACCTGTGCCGTTTTGAATTACTTTCAATGTTGGCTGAGTTGTTCCAGCTTGGTCATCATAGAATAAACCTAACGCACCACCAGATGTTCTATCGGCTGTAGTTTGTATAACTCTAAGCCCTTCAGAAGCAGTGTCAGCGTGTGAAATCTTTACAGTCCCCGCACTTTCTATACGCATTCTTTCTGTTGGTGCAGAACCTGTATAAAATTCTAGTTGTCCTGTACCTGATGAGCCACTGTTTTTAATCATACCAATATGTGCATTACCAGCATCTGCAAATTTTAATGCCCCATTAGCTAATAAAACTTGGCTACCATTAATATCTAGTGCATTTGTAGGACTAGTTGTTCCAGTACCAATTCCAAGCGATTCAGCACTTGCATCCCAAAAGAACTTAGCTGTAGTTCCTGTATCTTCGTAGAAGGAGATGTCTCCGTTGGAGGCGATGTTAAGCCTATTAGCAGAACTAGCTCCCGTTAAGAAATTAAAAGAACCGCTAGCAGTATTTGCTATGTGATAATTAGCCCCATTGCGACCATAATAAAAATCGTTACCATTTGAAGCTATTGTATAAACACCATTAGTACCATCAACAACCAAAGAATCCATTGTAGCTGTACCTGTTACGTCTATGCCTGTTGAGGTTGTGGCTAGTTTGGTTTGGCCGTTGTGACTTAACTTCACATCAGTTACAGAGACAAGAACTTGGTCATTACCTGTAGAGTTTTGAAGGCTGATATAAGGCCCGTCAGCTTTTAATATTAAAGAGCCTGTGCCTAAATCTTGTATCCAACTATTACTACCATCATGATAAATCTGCAAGTCAGACCCTGCTCCAAAGACTGCTTTGTCATCATCGCCGAAATTTAAATCACCTGTTAATGTTCCACCAGCTAAAGGTAGTTTTGCTGCGATACTTGCATTTACAGTAGTACTAAAGTTAGCATCGTCGCCTAAAGCTGCTGCTAATTCATTCAATGTGTCCATCGCAGCGGGTGCGCTATCGACCAAAGCAGTTATTTCTTGTCGTACAAAAGCAGTCGAAGCTACAGAAGTATCATTATCTCCTGCACTTGCTGTTGCAACTGTTACTGTTTTTCCAGTCAAATCTAAAGATGAAGCAAGTTTGTCCGCAGTCACATTGGCATTCAATATTTTTGCTGTCGTTACAGCATCATCTGCAAGAAACCCCGTTGTTACTGTTGCCGCATTCATTGAACGTGTAACCAATACTTCAAGTGACATTCCCGAAGTAGGAGTTGCGTCAAGTGTCAAAGTGCTTCCACTGTAAGTATATGAAGATTTTGGCTGATATACACCATCAATAAAAACAAAAACATTATTTTCATTTTCAGTCGTTAAACTTGTGTCATAGGACGCGGTATTTGATGTCGTTACGTTGTACTGACCCAAGATAGCATCCGTCGGATTGTATGTTGAAACCGTTCCAGTGATTACCTCTAAATCTTCCCCATTTGGTAAATTTTCTGAAAGTGTAATTTGTGTACCACTGAAACTATATGTTGATTTTGGTTGGTATACACCACCTATAAATACCCATGTATTGTTTTCTGATTGTGGATTCTTACCTGTATCATAAGTAGCAGTACTGCCGTTTCCAGTTGCTGTATATAAGTCTACGCTGGAAGTAGTGTCTCCGCCGATTGCACCCCAAGCACTGTCTGCATACCCTTCAAATTCGTTAGTGCTAGAATTATATCTTAACATTCCATTTGCAGGTGAGCCGCTTCTTTGTGCTGTAGTACCTGAAGGAACTTTAATTGAGTCTGTACCGCTTAGTGTTAAATTTTGAAAAGTAGGACTTGTAGAAGTTGCAACGTCTTGACCTATGGAGATTGCTCCATTTGAAACTGTTACACCTGTACTTCCTGATAGTCTTCCATCGATTGCTGAGTTTGCTCTCGCAGTAGTAAAGTATAAATTTGTTGAACCTTCGCTTAAGTCATCTGTTGTTGCAGCTGCAATACGTGCGTCTGCTCTTGCATTTGTAAAGTAAAGATTTGTTGAGCCTTCACTTATATCGTCTGTATCTAAAGTAACTACTCCAGTTGCACTGTTTACAGACTCTACTCCACCGCCTACATCTGCCCAGGCTGAGCCATTGTATATCTCTGGCTTACTTGTAGTAGTATTAAATCTTAGTTGTCCTTGTGCGGCTGTCGGTCTTTGTGCTGTTGTACCCACTGGTATTTGTATAGACCCCGTAGTGTTGATTATTAAATCACCAGTCATTGTACCACCAGCAAGTGCTAGTTTTGTAGCTATACTATTTGTTATTGTAGTACTAAAATTAGCATCATCTCCAATAGCTGCGGCTAATTCGTTGAGTGTATTCAGTGCGCTCGGCGAACTGTCTACAAGACTTGCTATTTCTTGCTGTACAAAAGCTGTTGAAGCTACTGTAGTATCATTGTCGCCTGAACTGGCTGTTGCAACAGTAAGAGTAACTCCTGATAAATCAAGGGTGCTACTAAGCTTGGCTGCTGTTATTGCGCCATCTGCTATATATAATCCTGGTACTGTTGTTTTTGCCATAATTTATTCCCGTTATGCTTCTATTTCTGCATTTATTTGAGCTATAGTTTTTACCAACTCTAAGTCATATGCTTGGTCTACTTGAGCATCTTCACCCACTGCTAATGCAATATTGTTTTCATTACAATGTTTTACTAAAATTGCAATAATATCTTCTTTTGCAGTTAATGCTCTTGCTTTTGCTGCATTTGTAATCCATTCATCAACATCTGCAGCTGCATATTCTAAACATTTTCTTTCTGTTTCTGTAATTGTTATTGTATAATCCATTTTTTTATCCTATTAAAAATCCGCTAAACCAACCACCATAGTATACGGAACTTCTTGTTGTTGTTGATACCGTTGAATACCTGTGTACTTCAACATAATCGTTTACTGCTAAATAACAGCACCCCGAAATTACATGACCGTCATAGTTTCCACTAGTAGTTGGCATTGAAACACTACCTGCTAAATCAGTAAAACTTCCATTTATGGTAAGTGAAAAAGTTCCATCTAAATCAGCGTTGCCGTTTGCACTCCATGATGCATTAAATTGATACCAGCCAGCTACAGGAGCAGTAAACCTAGAATTTGTAGTGTTATAACCAGTTGCTCTTGAACTGACTAAAGTATCATATCCTACTTTTCTCCAAGAACTAGCTGTACTTTGTGCTGATGATGCACGAGCTCTAAATGCTGGATTCACTGGAGTTGTGGCACGCCCTGAACTATCTATTTGCAATCCTATAGTTCCACCGCCACCATTAGACTGATTAACGCTTAAACCAATAGTACCTTTTTGAGATGTGCTTGGTCCTCTGGCAGTAATATAACCACCATTAGAACCCTCCCAAGACATTGAAATACTATTTGCATCATTTGCAAAAGCTGCTGCCGTTGCTCTTATGTCTCCACTTGAAACAGTTAATCCTGCATTTGCACTTGTAGTTCCTATTCCTACGCGGCCAGTTCCATAAATTGTCATGGCACCTGCTGTGGCATTACCATTTGGAGAAATATTTACCACATCAGGAGATCCTTCGGTATAAAATATACCATAATCAGGATTATTTGAATCATATGCAAGACCAAAAGTTGTACCTTGAATACCTCCCATAAAAATTCTTCTATTTGCGGCGCCTGTCATTTCAATGTTGCCAGCTACTGTTAATTTTTGTCCTGGGTTAGTATCTCCAATTCCAACGTTGCCGGCGGCAAAGTTCATGTAATCATATATGTTTGCAGTACCATCTACTTCTTGTCTTAAAGAAAAACCATCAGTTGTCCAGTTAGTACCAGTAGCTCTTCTGTATCTGTATAAAGATAAACCAGAGACGTTTGAAGCATCTCCTCCTCCAAATATAGCTATTTTTTGACTATTGCCTGTCGTGCCGCCTAAAGTTGTAGTACTAAAAAATGAGGAAGGCGAAGAAGTAAACACCGATCCAGGGGTATGAGTTGGTACTTCTCCCACTGATAGTAAACTTGATGGATTAGATGTTCCGATACCAACGTTGCCACCTTGCTTTAAAGTCATTAATCTAGTGTTTGTTCCCCCAGAATCAAGAATACCAAAGTGAGCAATACCAGTATCACCTATCTCTCTTCCTGCTTCAATCAACAAACCTCTATCATTTGCGTGGTTTATTAATATAGAAGCTCCTGTATTGTTCTCGTCCCCACCGGCAGAAAATCGTGCAGTAAGATTATACGAACCAGTTACCCACTCTTGGTCTACATGAAGTTTAGGGTCTACTGAACCATACTGTAGTCTACTAGGACTATCTGTTCCAATTCCAACGTTGCCATTACCTTTAATAACAAAATCAGATTCAGTTGTTCTTGCAGACAAAGAAAGCAAACGACTAGCTTCTGTAGCGTGTGGGTAATAAGAAATTTTGCCATCACTTAAAGCGTCATCACTAAATATAATAGATGCACGATTATTATTAGTACCACCACCACTAATTCTAAGCTGTGGGTTTGAATTATAGGCAGTACCATTAGCGGCTGATGCAACTATCTTGCTAGTAAAGGTATTTGTACCCCCAACTGCTAATGCTTCAGCACTTGCATCCCAAAAGAACTTAGCTGTTGTGCCTGTATCTTCATAGAAGGAGATGTCTCCGCCCTCGGCAACAGAAAGACTTTTGCTATTATTGGTATATAAATCTATTCCTCTTGCTCCTGCTGTAGTTCCAGTCGCTAAAACTACATTGTCTGAACCATCTAAATATAAAACATTGCGATTGCTTGAGCCTGAGTCAGTGAGTGCAATAATACCATCAACAGTCAAACCATCAGCAGTTATAGCACCACTAGAGATAGTTCCTATGCTTTGTAAATTATTAGAATTGAAATCAAATGTACCTGTGCCGCCAATCGTGAGTCTGGCAGTTTCATTAGTGCCTAAGATTAAATCTCTAGAAGATGAATTATGATACAAATGCATAGCAGAGCCATCTAAAGCAATAGCACCTTGATAACCGTCTCCATCAGCTTCTATCTGTCCATTTGCAGATGCATCCATACTAATGTTTGTGCCATCTCCTGCATGAAGATTTCCAGATGCAGTAATAGCACCGCTAGAGATAGTTCCTGCTCCTATGGTGATATTTCTAGATGTATCAATAAAGGTACTACCTGCAACTTGTAAAGCAGAAGAAAAGTTAAAATTGCCTGAGTTTATTTGTAGTCTTTGGTCAAAATCATCAGAAGTATTATCTTTAAAATCTATATACGGACCACCGGCCGCCCTTGTTATTTCAACTGAACCATCACTATTAAGCAATACTTCGTTTGAACCAGCTGAAACTTTAATCTGATTACTACTGGTAACTGTGCCTGTTACGTTTATGTCTTTATTAAAATCCCATTCATCATTTGTACCATCATATGTAATAGTAGCATCAGTATCAGAACCACAATCAACTGTAATTCCAGCACCATTGGCTGCAGCTGCATTGGCTGCTCCACTTGCTAATGTAATATTAAGATCATCTACTTCCATTGTAGTAGAATTAATTGTCGTCGTTGTGCCATCAACTTGTAAATTACCTGCAATAACAAGAGTACCTGTATTATCTCCTACTGCGGCAGGGTCAATTGTAAATGTAGAAGGACCTGCTAAATAACCTGTTGTTGTAATATTTCCATAAGTTCTATTGCCTGAAATATAAGTTCCTACTCTTGCGTCTGTATAGTAAAGATTTGTCGAGCCTTCTGTTACATCATCAGTATCTCCTGAGAGTTCTGATAAAGCGTCTTTACTTGCAACTTGTGAATCTACATATGCTTTCACTGACTGTTGCGAAGGAATATGGGTAGCACTATTTGATGCCATATTATCTTCGTCTTTAAGAGCATTTGTTATTCTTGCATCTGCCCTTGCATTTGTGAAATATAAATTTGTCGAGCCTTCTGTTACATCATCAGTATCTCCACTTAACTCACTTAAAGCATCTTTTCCAGCTACTTGAGTATCCACATAATCTTTTACTGCTGCAGATGTCGGTAAAGTTGTGTCATTATCATTTGAACTTATGCCTTCTGACTCAATAACTAACGCTGCATCTGCTATCTTTCCGATTGTTACTGCGTCATCTGCTATCTTTGCTGTAGTAACATTTGAGTCTGCTATTTTTGCTGTAGTAACATTTGAGTCTGCTATTTTTGCTGTAGTAACATTTGAGTCTGCTATTTTTGCTGTAGTAACAGCACTACTTACTATCTTTGAAGCTGTTACACTGTCATCCGCCATTGAAGCTGTCACAACAGAACCTGCTGCTGGAGTATTCACAGTTGTAGACGTTAACATTACAACTTCTATATTATTTGTTCCAGTTGGAGGTGCGCTGCTAAAGGTTAGAGTAGTTCCGCTTACACTATATGTAGTTTTTTGTTGATATACACCATCTATATAGACTTGTGTATTGTTTTCATTTCCTGGATTATTAGCAAGTGTAAAAGCTGTTGTAGTTCCGTTTCCACTAAAATTACTTATAAGTACACTTTCTCCGCTATACACATCTCCTATTACATATACGACTACATTATTTGTTCCTGAGATTGGAGCAGTATCAAATGTTAAAGTAGTTCCACTAATTGTATAAGCGTCTTGATTTTGGAATACACCATTTATAAATGCTATTATTTTTGATTCTGCACTTGGAGATTCAGAAAGTGTAAAAGCTGTTGTACTACCGTCTCCGCTTGCAATATTTGTACTAAATGCAGTTGCAGAAGCTGCTCCTCCGCTTTGATCTTCAAATGCAAGATTTCCATTACCATCTGTTGTAAGTACTTGACCGTCTGTTCCATCTGAAACATTAAGCTCAGAAATACCTACAGCATTTGCTGCGATTTCGGTTGAAGTTACAGAATTGGCAGATAAGCCAGAGATAGTTGCAGTAGAAGCACTTGTTATTCTTCCATCTGCATCAATAGTAATAACAGGTATGGCACTAGTAGAACCATATGAGCCAGCAGTTACAGCAGTTGAAGCTAATTCCGTAGGGCCGATTGAACCTGCTCCTACTTCTCCAATTGTAACTATCGATTCTGTTCCACTTACATTCTTCTTAATAAATAATTTACCATCATAGGTATTAATGGCGAGTTCGCCAAGTGCTAAAGAAGATGTTGAAGGTACTGCATTTTGAGTCGCAGACCTTTTTAATTTAATTGTTTGTGCCATATCTATGGATTTCCTTTTCTATGCGTATATACGCGGAAACTAATTATTAGGAGAATGTTCCCCCATCTATTGTGTTTGTCCAAGTAACTGTGCTGTTTGCTCCTACTTGTAGTATTTGACCAACGCTATTTGTAGAATCATATGTTCCAATTGTTAGTCTTTGATAACCAGTATTTGCACCATTTGTGTTACCAAATATTAAGTCACCAGTTGCTGTTTGTGTAATACCTTTAATTCTTAAAGCGTCTGAACTTATTTCTAGTGACTGACCGTCTACTTCTACATCAAGAGTATTTCCAGTTTTGGTCATACCTGTACCAGCAGTTATCTGACCAGCACCTGAGAATTGAGCAAAAGCTAAACTTGTAGTACCAACTGTAATTGAACCATCTGTAGTTAATACAAAACCACTATCAGCATTTACAGTACCTTCAGTTACAAAAGTAAATAATCCTGAAGTAACTTCTGCATTTGCATCAGCATCAGTTGCTCTTGTCATTGCTGAACCAGAACCATTAAATACATAGATACCGTTTTCTGCACCTAAAGATTGGTCTTTTACAAGTACTCTATCGTCTGTAGAAAGAGTTACGCCATCAATTGCTGCTGGTGCGCTTGATAAAGAAATATTTGAACCTGTAGTAGCAACTCTTACTGAATCTTTAAAGTCTAGACCAACTTTAACTGCGTCTACATATTCTTTTGATACAAGAGAAGTAGCTCCAAAGCCTGCTCTATCTTTATATCCTGAAGGAACTGTTACTGTTCCTGTACCGTTTGGTGATAATGTTAAGTTACCATTTGAATTTGTTGTAGAGATATCATTACCATTTACAGTTACATTATCAACTGCTAATGAAGTAACTCCTGTTATATCTCCGCTGCTTATACTTGCAGTTCCGTCAGTTACAGTTGTACCAGTAATTGTAGTACCTGTTATAGCTGCTGCACTTGCACCGCCTATAACTGCACCATCAATTGTACCGCCATTAATGTCAACAGTAGTTACTGAGCCACCATTTGATACAGTAGCACCTGCAAAGTTAATTGTTCCTGAACTTGTTAAGTCTGTAAATGTAGCAGAAGTAGCTGAATTAGCACCAATAATAGTACCATCAATTGCACCACCATTGATATCAAAGTTTGTACCTTCAATTTCTACAGAACCTGCTTCAAGTTTTTTACCTAATGTTATTTTTTCAGCAGAGTTTGTGGAATCAAATGTTAAATATGAAGTAACGCCTTCTTTGATAGCAAATGCATTTGCATTGTTATCAATCATAACAATTTCTGTAGCCTGACTACTTACATCAATAGAGCCACCTGTTAAGTCTAAATCTAAATCAGCTGCTGCAACTATTTGAACATTTCCTGAGCCTGCAGTAATAGAGTTAGCACCTATGGTAAGGTTTGCTGTTTTTAATTGGTCTATTTTGCTATCTGAATCTATAATGATTGCTGAACTTGCTGTTAATGTACCTGCTGTATGGTCGAGTAGATTTACATAAACCTCACCGCCTATTACATCATTAGCTGAACCATCACCTATAAATAACTTACTGGAGTTAAACGAATACGCTAATTCACCCGCAGCTAGAGCGCTAGATGGGGCTGCTGCGCTAGTACTTCTTTTAATTTTAATTGTTTGTGCCATAATGTTTTCCTATTGACTTCTAGAACTGTCCTCCGTCTAGATTGTCCATTGTATCCGTTGCTGCGGCAAGGGGTACGAATTCAAAGTTATTAGCGGAAGTTTCTCTATATACCTTTAACTGATCATTATCAGTGTCATACCATAGGTCACCTTCTCCTAATGAAGCCCCGGTCGGGGTAGTTGATTGTCTAAAAAATTGGTCTGCAAGATGATTAATTGCTGCTTGCAGTGTTCCGCCTCCAAAAGAGCCGTGTGCATCTGCTGTAATTTCTGAAGCAGAAGCTAATACACCTGTAACTAGTGCTAAACTTGTTTGCACAGTTATAGGATTATCTGTTTGATTCACAGTAACATTTGTATTACTTTCATTTACAGTTACAAATGTAGGTTCTTCTTGAACTGTTACGGTAATAGCCATATTATCTTGTTACTTCTGGAGTTACTGTTACATTTCCCTGTAATAGACGAGTAACTACTCCAGTGCTTGATTCAATTTCTAAATCATATACGTATATGCCTTCTTCTATACTAGCTGTTGTAGTTGCAGTGGCTTGTAATCGTATAATACCACCAGAGGCATTTGCAACACTGCAAGTTACAGTAAGTAGTATACTTGTAGAATCGTGTGTTTCTCTAACTTGCATTCTTGGAGTATATCCTGTCAAATCCATAGCCGAGCCACTTTCCTGTACTGTAACAGTTCTATCTAATGTTGCTCCCTGTTCTAAAGTGAAATTGTAGCTTCCTGCTGACATATCTTTTATACCTCCAATGTCTTAATTATACCAAATTTTATAACCTCTTGTCAAGAACTAAATTTGGAAAGTCCATCATATAACTTTATGATTTAGGAAATTTGTCCTTAACTGCTTTTAATTGAGTGTAGAAAGATGTTAATTTTGCTGAATCTCCAAACACTCCATCATCTATAGCATGCCAAAGTAAATCTAATTGTTCTTTTAAAGTAGGGTATTCAGTTCCTCGTGCTTGAGAATAAGTATAGTTTTTTGTTAAGTTTTTATTAATTGCCATAGCTTTGATCTCCATAAACTAATACTTGAAAAGTATGGTCTAAATACTTATCTTTTGTTAATTTAAAATTAAATTTACCTGCATTAGAACCTGTAATACTTAAAGTTCCATCAGAATCTATTGTTCCAGAATTTTCTCCATCAATATAAACTGTACTACCTTCAGGTATATTTGTTATATCCATACTCTCATTTAAATACATAAAAGTACGTGGTAAATTTGGTGTAAATCTACCATAAGGAACTATATCTGTTCCTGCATCATTTACATAATTTTCGCTAATAGAAGGTAGAGTATCTACTTCGATTTGTAAGTGAGATAATCCATCTTCTGCTTGATTGTCAATTACGCTTTGAGGAGTATCATTAATTGTTCCCCAAATTATTTTTTTATCTGAATTGTAAAATATATGATATTCCATTTTTTCTCCTATATGAATGGTGATTCGCAGTTAAATATAACATACGAATAATAAATTGGTTGAGAAGCATAAAACTCGTTAATTATTCGACTTCCGTTAGAATACTGCTGATATCTGCCTCCTGAACACTGATTTGTTATTGTTAAGTTTGTTGTTGTTGTTTCGTAATAAGCGCCTTCATCATAGTCTAAGTCCCATTCGTCATTTTGGCCCTGGTTAACTAATTGAAAAACATCGTAGAATATATTCACTCCAGATGCAAGATTACCTCCAGTATAAGGATTTATATCTGCGTTATAAGCTTTATAGACTTTACTTGCGTATGCAGGAGGCCCTCCACCACTTGGCGCAGCAGTCACGGAACTGTTTGCATAAAAACCTCCAGAGGTTACAGTTACGCTTGTTACAGAGCCTCCACTAATAGTCGCTGTTGCAGTTGCTCCTCCAGGAGAGAAAACTACAAGAGGGGCTGTTGTATATCCTGAACCTCCACTTGTTACGCTTACACTTGTTACTTGCCACCAATTAAAAAAATAATTATAAGTAGCTGTAACACTAAAAGTCGCTGCTGTAGTGGGTGGCGCACCTATCATATTTGTTTCATTTGTATATGTTACTTCTACAAAAGGTCGAAAACCTAATCCATGACTAATTGTTCTTGATGCTCCGCCATTTAATATTCCTTGCCCATGAGCTGCAACATTAAATCCTTTTACTGCGCTATCAGAGTTAAATATAAGACCTGAACTTGTAGAAGTAACATCTTCAGTTGCTCTACTTACATATAAACCAAAATCTGAACTTCCTCTTTTTCCTAATAATACTCTATTTGCCATTTTAAAATAAACTCGTACTTGGTATTCCTTTAAAAAGAAATACATTAATTGTTTGTGTGCCTACATTTACAGTGCCCGTCCCGTCTGGATCAGAATAACTTGAATCAAGTGTTGTTGAAAATGTTGAACCCGAAGTAAAACTTGTTGTTAGTGTATCTGTTCCTTCTACTAATGCAAAAGAAGTTTCTCCTGTTGCTGTAGCTACAGAAATGCTATTATTAACTGTAGTTCCTGCTGCCTGATTTGTGCTTGTAATTTCTTGCAATACAATTGCATGGTCTACTTGATCTGCACTATCTGTAGAAAAAGTTAATTCATCATCTGGGCAAGTAAGAACATCACTTCCAGAGCGACTAACGTATAACCCATATTGACTTCCTCTTTGTCCTAATAAAACTCTATTTGCCATAATTTATGTCCATAATCCTTGTGAATTTCCAAAAGTTGGATGATTTGTACTTCCAAATGTTTGACTTGACCCACTTGCGTCTATATAACTGCTTCCCATAAATCCATAAGCAGAAGGTATTCGTAATACTACAAAAGTTGTAGCGTTGCTTGTTCTATTTTGATGAAAAAGTTGAAAGTCTGTACTACTTAGATGTCCCGCCCCCGCAGTTTGTTCAGTAATCCACCCTCCTTCATTTGTTTCTTTTGGAGTAATAGAAGTATTTGTAAGCTCCCAAGCAAAACCTTGATTATTAACATTATATAGGTCTAAATCATATACTTGATTTCCGACTACTCTATCTAAGTGATATACTTTTACTCCTTGTTCAAAAATAAGATACATTGGAATATAAGTAAGAGTAGGTTTTGAACCACTTGTCCAAGTAATTGTACTTGAAGTAGAAGAACTCGAACCACCTGCATAAATTTGTCCTGTTCTTGGTTTTGTAGAGTCAAAGACCAAATTCTTTGCTGCAGTTGTAAGTACATCTTCTCCTTCTTTAGATATTTTTAGTCCATAGTTACTACTTCCTAAATTTCCTAATAATACTCTATTTGCCATTTATCTCCACCTCGGACCTTCCATCCAATTAACTAATGATTTTCTTGTTCCTTTTGTTATTTTTGTAACTCTATGAGTTAGGTAACTTGGAAATACTAATATCGAACCTTGAGTTTTGAAGCCAGTTGGTTGTTCTACTTCTTTAAATTCAAAGTTTCCACCTTCATATTCAGAAGGGTCACAAAGTTGAATACATATTGATAGTTTTCTATCGTAGGCATTTTCTCCTTTCCAATTAACATCATAGTGCCAGTCATAAAAACTACCTTCTGAATACTCTCCATATTGAGTAGAAGGTAAATAATTTGCTTCTACATTGAAAGCATTTCTATTTGCTTCTTCTAAATACCAACGCATAGTTTTTTGAATTTCTTCATTATTTACAAAAGCTATTTGTGTAGTTCTAATACTGTGGTCAGGTTTGTGGTCTACTGACTTAAATACTGTTGCATCTTGTAAATTTAAGTATGAACAAGCTGTTAAATACTTTTCACACGTTTCTTTGGAAAGAATACCTTCCCATAATTGCCAATTTTGTCTCATTATATTTTCCTTAATCTGATATTATTATTCTATTATTTGGACCATCAAGTACTATATTTCCTGAACTTGATACAGTCGCTAATTCTGTAAATGTAGTACCACTTCCGCTATACTTAAATACTCTATTTGAAAGTATATGAAAGAATATGTCTCCACTTCTTGCCGTGTTGTCACTTGATACAGATTGTATAGCACTTACTTTTGTGCTATCTGCAGGAATACTTGATGCACTTCCATTCGTATCAAAAGCAATTACAGCACCTGCAGCGCCTGCTGGACCTGTTGGACCTGGACCGCCTGTTCCTCCTGGAGGACCTGCTGTACCTGGAGGACCGTCTGGACCTGTTGGACCTGGATTACCTGCTGGACCACCTGGGCCTGGACTACCTATTGGACCATCTGGACCTGTTGGACCCGGAGGACCTGCTGGACCACCTGGACCGTCTGCACCTGTAGGACCTGGACCCCCTGTTGGACCCGGAGGGCCTGCTGGACCACCTGGACCGTCTGCACCTGTAGGACCTGGACCCCCTGTTGGCCCTGGAGGGCCTGCTGGACCGCCTGGACCTGCTGGACCATCTGGACCATCTGGACCTGTTGGACCTGGATTACCTGCTGGACCACCTGGACCTGTAGCACCTGTTGGGCCGTCTGGACCTGTTGGTCCTGGATTACCTGTTGGGCCTGCAGGACCTTGTGCTCCCTGAGGGCCTGGAGCACCTTGTGGACCTGTTGGACCTGTTGCTCCAGTAGCACCTGTTTGTCCTAAAGTTAATAAAGGAGAGCCCATACTTCCTGAAGTTAAACTATTTGCTGCACTTCCTGTTCCTATAATTGTATGCGTTACTCCTTGTACTCCTCCGCTTACTTGAGTAGCATTTGCATGAAATCTGTTAGCAGTTGAGTGGTCTACAACATACCAGTAATTACTTCCTGTATTATAAAAAGTTGGTGTTAATTTCGTCATATCTGCTATAGCAGAAGAGCCATCCGCAAATACTTGCACCCATCTTGATGTATCGGACTCAGGATTTGTAGTAATTCCAGAGTGAGCAGTTGTAGCTGCAAAAACTTTACTATTAAAACTTCTTACATTACCAATAGCATAAGAAGCTCCTGAAGACCAAGCACTTATACTTGGAGAACTATCAAGAATGTCTTTATCTGCTGCAGAATAGAACAAGAAAGTACTTAATCCATCTGGACCAGGAGAACCTGCTGAACCCGCTGCGCCTGTTGGGCCACTTGGGCCTGGATTACCTGTTGGACCGTTTGGACCTGTTGGGCCTGGATTACCTGTTGGACCTGTTGGACCTTCAACACCTGGAGGCCCGTCTGGACCTGTTGGGCCTGGATTACCTGTTGGACCTGTTGGACCTGCAACACCTTGAGGACCGTCTGGACCTGTTGGGCCTGGATTACCTGTTGGACCTGTTGGACCTGCAACACCTTGAGGACCATCTGGACCTGTTGGGCCTGGATTACCTGTTGGGCCTGTTGGGCCTTCAACACCTGGAGGACCGTCTGGGCCTGTTGGACCTGGATTACCTGTTGGTCCTACTGGACCTGCAACACCTGGAGGACCGTCCGGGCCTGTTGGACCTGTTAGTCCTGTTGGACCGTCCTTTACTACGTTAATAGGTATTTCTAACTCAAAGGTTTGTCCGTCTGAAGTTAAGCTTATTTTACATATTTTTGGAGTAGTGTTTACACTAAAAGTACTTGCATCTACTGTAAAAGTTGTACCGTTTCCTGTTTCTGAGCCTGTAGTAAATTGCACATCATTTTGTGAAGTCCCATCTGCATCTAGTAGACTAAATGTAGGAGTTCCCGATAAATTCTGTAAACTTGCTGTTATAGCTATATTTTGTGCAGTCCCTGAAGGAGATAAGGCATCATCTTTATCAAATTTTATTATACCACTTGTTACACTTGTAAACAAGGCAGATTGAGGTAAAGTTGATGTACCTGTTACTCCTGATGTTGCATCTGTTGGATGGTATGCACTTACTAATTGTCTAATTGAGTTATCTGTAGTTGAAGTACTTCTTCTTACATGTCGAATCCAAAAGAACTTACTTCCTGCTTCTGCTATAGAGTATCTAAAAGATACTGTGTCATCAAGAGTAGCAACTTTTTCTGCATTTGCTCTATTATTATCATCACTTACCCATATTTGAGTACTGTCAGTAGGCTCATTAAAATTACTCGCATTATTCCAAGAAAGTATTACTACTCCTGGTTTATCGGAAGTTGCTGATAAATTTGTTGGTGCACCTGGTGCAGCAAGAGCAGCTGTTTGAGTAGAAGCTTCTTGTCTTATTCTTGAAGCTCTCTGTTTAGATATAACATATATGCTGTCGTCGTATTCTCTTGCTTTTATACTGACGGTACAATTAGGATTAAAAGTTGCATTTTCTATTCTAAATAATTTTTTATCAAATTTAAATGGGTCATAAGTTACAGCAATAACAGCTCCCGCTTTAAGTAATAAACCTTTTTGACCTACAGTAAATGAAATCTCTTTACTAAATCTTGACTGAATTAACTCTTTCTCTACACCTATTCGAGCATTGTAATAGTTTGTTATTCCTGAAACAGTATAACTTGCGGTTTTTACTAAACCTCTATCTGCTTTTACAAAGTCTGAATTAAAAAAACTAACTGCTCGAGTACTCCAATTATTTTGAGGGTCGAATATACTAGCTTTTATTGTATTTTTACTATTTCTTGCAGAGTCATCATTTAAACTAATTGCCCCAATAATATCTGTGTTATCTATATACTCTGGGTTTACATTTTCATTATAAGTTACAGAATTGAATGTATTTTCAATTTGTGGAGTTGCTGTTTGGGTTTCAACATCTAAAGTATATTTACCATTTGCATAACTTAATATTCCATTAAAATGAGTTAGAAAAGCATTTACATTTTGAAATACAGATTTAGTGCTATCAATTATGAAATTGGTTTGATGACGTGTTACCCACATTTGGTCGTGGCTTTCCCAGCCTAAATATCTCCAGTACTTTATAAAATCTGCATCATATAAACTATACTCTACTTCTTTACTTACATCCCAAGTAATGCTTCCATAAGCATCGTCTCTTTTATATATCGGTAAAGATTGGTTTGTAATATATGTAAAGCCGCCTATCTCTGTATTGTATGTTGTATGTGTAGGATATCCTGGGGAAGCAAAATTGCTACTATTAGCTGTAGAAGCATCTGTAACTCTATAGAACTCTCCAAGAACAGTATAAACTATATCTCCTTCTTTATAATCAATATAGTTTTCATATTTTCTTGAAAACTTTCCAGATACATCAGTAAAAGTTACTTTAGTATTTCCATCTATAACTTCTTTTGATGCTACTATTCCTGATACTGTTGTTGCTGAACCGCTATTACCGTCTACTGTGATGTAATACTCATCCCCTACAGTAACAGCTTGACTACTTCCTACTAAAGTTATTGTTACATCTGAACGAGTATCACAAAGTCTAGCTGAAGCTATAAAACTTTCTAAATTTATATCGTTATCAAGGTCTAAGTCTTTTCCATATCCTTTATTAGAAATATAATCAAGTAACTGCATTGCTGGATTATTGGAAGCTCTTCTGTCTCCTTTTGTACTGCTTATAGTATAAGTTAATCCATCATCGAAAGCTTGCTCTGTTAGGGTAAAGAAAGCAGTATCCAATACTATTGTGTCTGTAGCAGGAGTAAAGTCAGAAATAACTCTAGATTCTCCTGTTTCATTTAAAGTTATTGTTTCTCCGACTAAATCACTAGAATTTGATAAACCCTGTATAGTTGAGTCAGTTAATGTAAATACAGTTGCTCTAAGTACTTCTATACTTGTTAAATTAGCTCCAGTGCTTCCTATTCCTGAATACCCTGTAAGTCCTGTAAAAGTGATTGTATTTCCATTCCAAGTTCCTGAAATGACTTGTTGCTCTAATCCATCTAAATGTGTTGCATTATTAAGAAATACTTGGTAATTCATAAGACCAGAAGTAGCAGAATAAGAAAAACCAGCTTTTAGTGTGTAAGCGTCACTAGTGCTAAAAGTCATTGTTAAAGTTCCGCTACTATCACTTACGCTTGTGGGACTAACTTTATTTAAATTTAGCGACGCATTTTCTACTACTTTTGCATTATATGTTCTCATATGCCA
>Ga0208917_1000463_pt1 | contig 20884 bp, 16 predicted proteins | sample DEB08_DNA_10_FD_185500 | JGI IMG/M metagenome (GOLD analysis project Ga0208917, IMG submission 185500) | Aqueous microbial communities from the Delaware River and Bay under freshwater to marine salinity gradient to study organic matter... | ecosystem: Environmental > Aquatic > Marine > Coastal ...
AAAGAAAGTGAATGGTCTCGAAATGTCCGTAGAGATGACAAGGATGGGCCTTGGTGTCGTTATGAAGATGTAGAGAAACTACTGGAACGCATCGAAGAACTGGAAAAAGGAAAAACAGATGAATAACTATTTACCAACAGACTACCAGTCATTCATTCACAAGTCACGCTATGCCAAGTACTTCGATGGTAAAGGGCGTGAGAACTGGGACGAAACAGTAGAACGCTACATGGATAACGTTGTGCGTCCAGCAGCAGGTGACGACTCATACATCAACCAGATTCGTGACGCTATCCTAAGCTTAGAGATCATGCCATCTATGAGAGCTATGATGACAGCTGGTCCTGCTCTTGATCGTGACAACACAGCAGGTTACAACTGTTCATATCTACCCGTAGATGATCCTAAGAGCTTCGACGAAGCGATGTACATCCTTTTATGTGGTACTGGGGTTGGCTTCTCTGTAGAACGACAGTACATTAGTAAACTTCCAGAAGTACCAGAGCTGTTCGAGAGTGACACTACAGTCGTCGTAAAGGATAGCAAAGAGGGTTGGGCTAAGGCTTTTCGTCAAGTGTTAGCACTTCTGTGGGCTGGAGAGATTCCTAAATGGGATGTCTCTCGTGTGCGTCCTGCGGGTGCAAGACTTAAAACATTTGGTGGTAGAGCATCAGGTCCAGCACCTCTGGTTGAGTTGTTTAATTTTGCTGTGTCTACATTTAAAAATGCACAAGGTCGTAAACTCTCAAGTCTTGAGTGCCATGATCTAATGTGTTTCATTGGGCAGATAGTTGTGGTTGGTGGTGTACGTCGATCAGCTATGATCAGTCTATCTAACCTAAGTGATGACCGTATGCGTCATGCTAAGTCAGGACAGTGGTGGGAGACTGCAGCTCATCGTGCGTTAGCAAATAACTCTGTATCTTACACTGAGAAGCCTGACGTAGAAACATTTATGCGGGAGTGGTTAGCTCTAGTAGAAAGTAAGTCAGGAGAACGGGGGGTATTTAATCGTGAAGCATCTAAGAAACAAGCTGCAAAATATGGTAGACGGGATAGTGATTACGAGTTTGGTACAAATCCATGCAGTGAAATCATTCTTCGTCCATATCAGTTCTGCAATCTTACCGAGTGTGTCGTACGTGCTACAGATACTATCGACGACTTGGAACGAAAGGTCCGTCTGGCAACAATTCTGGGAACTATCCAATCCACCTACACAAAGTTCCCGTATCTGCGAAAGGTGTGGAGAGACAACACTGAAGCCGAACGACTGCTTGGTGTGTCACTCACGGGCATAATGGATAACCCATTACTAACAGCAAAGAACAAAGGACTGAATGAAACTCTTGCACACCTTCGTCAAGTGGCTGTTGATACTAACGCTGAGTTTGCTGATAAACTTGGTATCCCTGTATCTGCTGCTATCACATGCGTCAAGCCAAGTGGGACTGTTTCTCAGTTGGTTGATTCAGCATCTGGTATCCATGCTCGCCACTCACGGTTTTACATTAGGACTGTACGAGGAGACAACAAAGACCCTCTTACTCAGTTCATGAAAGATCAGGGTATTCCTCATGAGCCATGTGTGTTCAAGGGTGACACTACTACAGTGTTTAGCTTCCCTCAGAAGTCACCTAATAAAGCTGTAACACGTAATGACATGACCGCCATTGAGCAACTTGAGATGTGGTTAGCTTATCAACGTAACTGGTGTGAGCATAAACCATCTGTAACTATCTCAGTCCGTGACTCTGAATGGCTAGATGTGGGTGCCTTTGTGTACAAACACTTTGATGAGATGTCTGGTGTGTCCTTCTTACCACACTCTGATCATACGTATCAACAAGCACCTTATCAGGATTGCAGTGAAAATGAGTACAAAGAACTTCTAAAGTTGATGCCAAAACGTATTGACTGGTCAAAGCTTTCAGAGTATGAACAAGAGGACAACACTGTAGCAATGCAGACTATGGCTTGTTCTGGTGATGTATGCGAAATCGTAGATCTAACATAGGATCTATACCTTCACCCTGCGTAAAAGTTTGTCGAATAGAAGATAAATATTGCGCAGGGTGTAAAAGAACTATTGACGAGATACGTGATTGGATGGTAATGTCAGAATACGAGCAGAATAAACTGCTGTATGAATTAAAATGGAGACAGTCTGTTGCAAACAGTTAGAAAAAAATTTAGCCGTGCTTTGTATGAAGCATACGATTCACAAGCTAAGGATGCTTTAACAGAGTATCTCACAAAGAAAGGTCACACGTTAGTCAATACCGAGGAAAACTACAACGTAGATGTTGTCTCTCAAAAACATGGCTATACTTACTTCAATGAAGCTGAGGTCAAGGTAGCTTGGGACGGTGACTGGCCTACACACTGGAGAGAAATACGTATCCCAGAACGTAAGCAACGTCTACTTGATAAATATCAGAGTGAGAATGGAGTACTTAACTTCTACGTTTTTCGTAAAGACCTCAAGCAAGCTTGGCGTATCAGAGACTTCTTGTTGACCAAGGAAAGTCTTGGTGAAGCAAAGGGTAGATACATCAGACCAGGTGAGTTGTTCTTTCACATTCCATACACAGAAGCGGAGTTGATTATACTATGACAGACAACGTAAATAAGCCTCCTCACTACGGTCAAGGTGACATTGAATGTATTGATTATATCAAAGACATCTTGACAGATGAAGAACTTATCGGTTATTATCGAGGTAACGTTGCAAAGTACTTACACCGTTGGCGTTACAAAAATGGTCTAGAGGATTTGAAGAAAGCAAGATGGTACCTAGAAGCACTTATACAAAATCAAAGCAGACAATAAAACCATTTAACGAAGGTTATCAAGCCTTCCTTGAAGGTAACTTGGGCAATCCCTACCAAGTTAATACAAAAGATAATAGGGATTGGGAGATGGGCTTTAACAAAGCCTATTTCAAAAACAAGGAGCTAGTAATTGAAAGAGAGCTTAGAGAAAGAAGCAAAAAAGTTTACTCAGCAAAAGCGTAAAGCTCCTACAACAAAAAGCCTGACCCCAAGAATATACTTAGCAGGTCAGGCTTTAACTGGTCTGTTGGCAGGGGCAAGGTCGAGTAACGATATGCGAGAAATAAAACGGAAGGCATATGATTGGGCAGATTATATGCTTGATGATGATATATAAAAGGGGGCTTCGTGCCCCCTCTTTTATTGGTATTGTTTTCCGTAGACTTCTAACTTCTTTAAGTCATCTTTAGTTGATAGGTAACTCCTGAGTACTTCTAACTCACCTCTAGTTAAGTTCTCAAAATCATCTTGGATAGACTTTAGATCTTGAAGTGCTTTCTTTATCTCTTTCATGTTGTACTTACTGGCTAGTTCGTACTGAAGACCTATGGTCTCTACAGGACCAGAGTACTGCAGGTATAAAAATGTTTTAGCTAACTCTTTAGACTTTTCAATTTTATCTTTCCAAGCTATCTTTTTACCTTCTTGGTCTAAACCTCTAAACCAATTATTTTTTATCAACAATCCAGCTTCAGCCTCAAGTACATCAAAGAGTATTCCATTATACCTGTTTGCAGCTTTTGGAGATTGCAGTCTAACTTTTCTAGCAGCGTTATAATCAAACTCACCAAGCCCTGCCATGCTCATTACACGTTGTGTGTCTGTTAAACGAAGTGTACGAATACCAAACATTTTTGTAGAGTTTATGTCAGCTTGACCACTGGCAGCTTGTTGTAAAGTCTCTGCTAGAGGTTCTCCTAAGAATAAACCTGCGATGTTATCAACATACCTCAAAGCATCATTTACACCTTTATTGTTTTGATAACGATCAATTGGTCTAGCTTCTTCTTTTCTAAGAATGCCTACACCTAAGTTAATAGGTTCAAGAGGTCTTAGAATTGCAGATGCAGGTTGTGTAAATACAGAACTTGAAAACAGTTGTTCAGTAGCTCTCCACAAGTCTCTTGTCTCAGGATCAAACATATCTTTCAAAGGTGTTATAAGGTCTCTTTGAGTTTTTGTTAAGTTTCTGGTAAGACCACCAAGACTGAAGTCCTCAAGCAGCATAGTTGCCTCAGCCTCTGGCATAGCTTCACCTCTGCGAGCATAAGCAACCCACCTTGCAACACCTTTAAATAGTGATATGGGATAGTCGTATCGTTGATTGATAACCTCACCAGTTAGTGGATCTGTTGTAGCATAGAGGGGAAGTCCATTATCTATATTCTCACCTTCAATATCTGATAGGCTCCATACAAGTCCTGTTACTACTGCGGATCTAACAACAGCCTCATCTAGGGGCATGTCTAGGTTTTTAGTTCCAGACATTACGATGTTTAAACCTGGAGCATTTCTACCAGTAAAGGCGACAGTGTTGTTAAAGAACCTACCAAAAGGTACTAGCAAACCAATACCAGGAAGGTTTCTTGCATCTTCGATTACACCTGCAATTTCACCAATTGGTGTTTTGCTTTTATAAGATTTAGAAAAGATAGCTTCGAGAGTTTTATCTACAGCCTGTGCTTCTATCTCTCTGTACTGTTTAGAGGTCATAGCTTTAGCTGCACCATCCCAAGAATAGAAATCGTTCCAACCTCTTCCATAACCTGCTCTTAATAGTTTATCCATTTGAGTTAAAAACTCTACAGATTTAGTAAAGGAATCTTGAGCATGAACTAAGGTAAGAGTTTGTGTGATATCAATAAGATCATCAGTAGCTATGTCTACAGCTTTTTTAGTGGCACTAAACTTACCATTAGTTAAGAGTTTGGTAGCATTCTCTACACCACCAGGAAGTACGTTATTTAACTTTTGAAGTGCCTCGGAGTTTCTTGTAAGTGCAGATTGAAAGGCAGCATAGGTCATATCTGGATCAGACATAAACTTAAATCTAGAGTAGGTATTACTAAATAAAATATTAGCTAGACGATGAGACTTTGCACCAGACTCACTTGCACCAACTACTTTTTTAAGTGTTCCCCAACTAGCATGTACGGAGGCTAAAGCTACATCACTTACAGTATTTAAAGCTGCGTTTGTACCCCAACCAATTACATTGAGTGCACTTGTAGATGGGTGAGAGACAAGAACACGAACCATTTTATTTTGTGCATTACGAATAGTGTCAGTAGTATACTCTTTTGTTTTTGATCTGGGCTTTTTAATCAAACCCATATCAACACCTTCATCAAATAAATGTTGAAGTTCTAGATCAGTAACGTTAAGTCCTAGTTGTCGAGCTGATTGACCTACAGCATTCAAAGCTCTACCTGATTCAGACATTTTATATGCTAGGATGTCACCAACATCTCTACCAGTAAGCTTCTTTTTATTTTTAATTTTATTGCCAGTTGCTTTTTCAATAGCAGTTAAGAAATCTTGAGCTTCTTTGTCACTAACACCAGAGATAATGTCTGCCATCCAGTTGGTAAACTTATCATCCTCAAATCGTTTACCCCAAACAAATCCACGTTCAAGTGCGGTTTGAGTCATACCTTTAAACACAACTTCACCAGACTCTGTCTGATGTCCTAGCATAAGAGTTGTAAAGAAGTCTGTGGATAGGTCTTTACTTTCTTTAGAAAACTCCATACCACCTTTAATCTTTGTCTTCCAATCTCTTCCGATTGGTGCAATAGTTTGGTTAGTATAGTTTTCAATAGCTTTAGACATCTCCGATAAGAAGCCTTCACTAGCTGGCTGTGGTAAATTTTGTGTTGGAATTTGTGTATTACTCCAGCCACGTTTAAGTACGACACCTGCTTGTACTCCACCCATGACTAGACCACCTAAGAATGCTATACCCATAGCAAGCTCGTCGTACTCGTCACGAATATCAAGGTCTATAAGACCCTCTTGATATAGTGCCTCCATACCTACACCAACTATAGAGTCTATACCTGCAGTAATTCCTACTTCTGCTAAAGCCTTTCCAGTAGCTAATCGTTTAGCACGATTAGTACCTAAAACCTTAGCAGAGTACTCAGCTATCTTTTGAGTATTAGCAATGTTAGCCTGAGCCATTGCCGCAGTAAATTTCTTTTTACCTGTGTTAGCAATTTCTTTTTGAGTAGCACCTTTAAGAGCTTGTTTTTGCATTTCTTTAAATGCTTGTTTCCTGGCTTGATCACTGGTAAGACGCAGTGCACCACCACCTATTGCTTTACCTATCAAGCCACCAATCAAATTGATTGGATCAAGCAAAGCAGTTCTAGTATAGTCCATAACACCTTCTGCACGTTCTGCAAGAGAGGTCTTATCACTAAACAAGTCAGCCATATTCTCGTAGAGGCTATAGGCAGCAGCAGCCCTAGCCATCCTACTATCATCACCTTTTATGTCATTAATATAGTCCCACTCATTTAGTCCACGTACAGTATTACCTGCACTAACACCACGTCTATTGTTAAGGAACTTATCAACAACCTGTTCACGACTGTTATTTATAAATTCGTCTTTACCATAACGATCATACATAAAGTTTTCAATGATTGAATACATGTTATCGTCTTCAACCATATCGTCTTGAGTATATGTACCAGGTTCAGGTAATATAGATTGTTGTGTAGGTGATTGAACTTCTAACTCTTCAAGAGTAAAACCCTTGTTTTGAGTTATACCTAGTTCTTCGGCAGTAAAACCAGCCATTAATTATTCTCCAAGTATTGGATAATATACACCATCCCTAAGCTCAAACTCGACTTCTTCATTTAAGTAGGGTTGTAGTGCAGGTTCTTTTTTAACCATTTCAGGTGTAACTGTTATTTTAGTTCTATTTGAAGGATTACTTAGAGATATGATAGACTGCATCCTTGGGTCTTTATCTATACCTTTTAATGTAGAAGGAAAACTTTCCATCTGCGTTTTAAGCCAACCCTCTGTTGCATAGGTTTTATACAAATACTGGGTTGCTAAAGTCTTAGCTTCAGGTGTTCCATTTCTTAAATCTTCAATAGCTGTTTGAGTAAGTCTACTCTTTTCGTTAGATGGATCTGGATTATTAGTAAGAAATTCTTGACCTTTCATTGCAAGTAACTCACCAATTAATTCAAACTGCTCGTCAAAACGTTTAATTGATTTTTCTGGGTCTATCAGTGTAGAAGAAGGTATATCAATAAAGGCAGTACGACCAGATTTTCTAGTCATATTCTTAATCTTTTTTGCAAGCTTAAAGTATTCTTCTTTATTAGATAAGTCTACCAGTTCAAACTCTCTGAACAGGTCAATCTTATCTTCTGTGGTGGTAGGTGCATTAACAATACTAATTATGTCTGGTAGATCTTCAAGACTAATATCGTTTTGAAATTGACTAGCTTGTTCATTTAAGAAATTTAAAACATCTTGAGCCGCATATGGATCTTCAAACACACTATTATAAAAATTTAAAGCTTTTTCACTATTGATTTCAGAATCTTTAACTCTCTGTTGAAGTATTGAAGTAGCCTCTATAGCACTTTCCATGTTTTTAGATTTAGTACTACCACTACCTCCTTCACCTGCTAGGTATAAACTAAGCAGGGTATCTTCACGTTTATTTTTTAGATCTTCTTTACGCTGTTTTTCTTTATCTACGTAGTCTAGATAATCTAGTGCGCCTTGTGAACTCCATCCCATAATTATACCCTCGCCATTAGACCAGTCTTAGCTGGCTCTTCTTCTTCAATCTCAGGTTCCATCATTGGTTCTTCAGATACCTCTTCCATAGTTTCTGGAATTGATTCACCTTCTTCTTCTTGTATCTTTTTAAGCATGTTTTTAGCTCTGACAGCATCTCTCTTATATGACAAAGCTTTCTTACTCTCTTCGTTTTCAAACCCTTCATCATACTCTAAGTTAGTTGCATCTGCAAACCCTTTAATATATTCGTGAAGAACTGGAGCTATGATCAAACTTACATCAATGCTATGCATACCTTCCATAACTGCACTACGAAGGATACCTTGAACTAAGGTCACAAGGTCTGCTCCATACTCTAAAAAGTATAGTACATCTTCCATAGCACCAGGCTTCATTAGATTATCTATATGAGCATCTAATGCTTCTATGGGATCTACAATTTCTGGAGGTCTTTCATATGGTGCATTTTTAGGAGTCGTCGTAAGCGACTGCCCTGGAATTGGTCTATCGAAAGGACTAATCATTAGTTATACCCCTGAGTAAATAAGTTTGCTTCTGCTTGTCTACGTTTTGTAAGTCCAGCTAAAACTTTACCGTCAGCTCTATTATATTCTAGGATCATCTCAGAAATTTCTTCATCACTTCTTGCACCTTCTTCGTCACCTGTAAGAAGTGTTTCAAGGTTTCCTTGCCCTAAGTTTTGAGTAAAGCTTGTTAAAGCATCTATTTGATTGTCAGACCAGTCATAGCCATACTTATCTTTAAACTTTAATACTGTAGCTCTTGCTTCTAATAAGTCTTTTTGTAAAAGTTTTTTAGCTTCTGCTTCGGTAATGGTAGCTGTCTCATTGGGTGCGGTAGATCCGTAACCATATGTCCATTTATTAATATCCCAATAAGGTTTATTTCTAAAACCTTCAAACCCAGCTACAAAACTAGCTACATCTCCTGAAGTTTGGACATCTGGATCTTCTGTTGGAGGTTCTATCTCATCAGTAAGAGGATCAATTTCTATATCTTCTTCTTCAAGTTGCTGTATAAGTTCCTTCATTCTATCTTTAGAAGACTCGTTTTCTTCTCTTATTTCAGTAAACCTAGCTAATAATTTTTTTGAAAGATCCTCTATATCAGCCTCTGAAACAGTCTGTTCAGGAACTCCTAACGATCTTACACGGCTGTCTCTAGATCTTTTAAAAGACTCGGACATTTCTGTTCCACCCCTTTGGGCAGCTTCAACTAGGTTTTTATAATTATTTGCGTAATTTACCATCTAATCTATCTCACTTAATTTGTAAGGCCATCAACAATGTCAGAAGCAGACTCAATTATGCTACTTGTTCCGAACAAGAACCTTAAACCTAAAGCAGTGTCTGCTGTGTCCTTTTCTATTGTAAGTTTTTCTCTTACAATTTGAGCATTCTTGTCAGACAAGACAAGCTGAAGTGCTCTGTCTAAAGCTGCTTGATCTGATGTATACACGTAGGACATCAAGTCTCTTTCTCTCTGCCAAATCTGATCTAGGTTTGTAGAAGTCAAAGCATTAATTGTTTTAGCATAATTCATGTTGCTTTCGTTCTGAGCTGCTGTATTCATGGTGGCTATGTTTTGTCTCCACTGAGCATTAGCCTGAGCAATCACCAAACCGTTTTGAGCATTGAATAAGTCACGTTGCTGTTGAATCTCTGAGTTAAATTTACGCATAGCATTAGTGCTATTTATATTAAACTGTTCCATAGCATTCTGTTGTGATGCATTAAACTGTGAAGACTGTTGAGACAAGTTAGCAAAGAACTGATTACTTTGATTCTCACTAGAGGCATTAAACTGCTCCATAGCATTTTCAGCAGCAGCATCAGTAAACAACGACTGAATGTTCTGTTGAGCTTTAAACATAGCTGTTTGCTGTTGATTGTTAAGATTAGCAAAATCCATTTGCAAAAAGCTTTGAGCATTCTGTACAGCAGCTTGTTGTCTGTTACTTAGGTTAGCCATGTCTAAGTTAGCTAAAGCAGCAGCCTCTGCCATTACCATAGCTTGACTGTTAGATACGTTAGCTAACTCCATAGTATTTGCAGCACGAGAGTTTTCTAAAGCAATCTGCTGTTCAGCAGTAAAGTTCATATTTGCAACATCAGCAAATCTTGTTGCATTAAACACACGAGCTTGGAAAGCTTGGTCAAACTCTTGACCTATAAATGCTGCTCTTTGTTGTGCTGCAAGCATAGCACGTTCTTGTCTGTTTGACAAGTTCTTAAATTCAAATTGTGCTACTGTAGCAGCATCAGATTGTGCTATAGGTAAAGCACTTTCCATAGCAGCTTGAATCATTGCTTGGCCAGCCATAGAGGATGCACCAAGACCACGTTGTGCCATAGAAGCCATTGCAGCCCTCATAGCACCTGCAGCCCAAGGGGGTGTGTTACCACCTTCAAATTGCTGCATAAGTCCCTCTAGCTGACCTTGTACTGTAGCTTCTTTAGTTGGAGTAGCTTCAGCATGTTGAACCATTTCGGCAAATGTAGCAGCTTTAACAGCTTGACCTGTTATGTCGTTATTGACATCTATAAGCTCGTTATTTTTAACTTCTAATTTATCTGGAGCTACTACGTCTATAGACTTACCTTGAGCTTCATCAATGTCTGATACAGAACTAGTAGTTTGTTGAGCTACTTCACCATCACTTAAAATTGCTTTAGAGTCATCAGTGAGTGATCCTGTTTGAGCAGATAACTCATCTAGTTCATTACCAACCCCTGTGGCAGTTTTAGCTACAGTTCCATCAGCTACTGTAGGAAGAATAGGTGTAACTGCTTGAGATGTAGTTCCAACTGTAGCAGCTTGTGCTACTGGGGCTGTAGCCACGGTTTGACCTGCATCTACAGGAATAAAATCACTGGCTGTTGGTGCAATAACATCAACAGGAGACTGCATAGGTGCCATAGTACTTGATACTAGACCCTGTTGCATACCTTGAAAATCTTGCAGAGTTGGTCCAGTAAGAGTTTCTTCTGGGTATAGAGTAGAACCAGTTCCAGTAGATCCTATAGCTGTTGTACCACCTTCATCAAATCCCCTGCTAGACATAGACGACATAGCTTGTTGGTACTTACCCATACGAGCAGCAGCTGCTGGATTTGCACTTAAAAAGTTTTGTAGTTGTGATGATGGTCCATTAAAACCTAAGAATCTTCTTGCCAGAAGAACATCTGGAGAGTTTTCACTTACTGCACCTCCTTGAGCCATCCTCATTAATCCACCTCTGGCAGCAGATGTTTGAGCCTGTTGTTGCTGCTGACCTGCTTCAGGAGCTTTAACAAAGTTAATAGGCACTGCTGTAGTAGGAATACCATTTAGTTCTGTAATAAGAATAGTTTGAGCTGGATAGAATCTATTGTAGTATTTAACTTTTCTATACCCAGTTCCCATAGCTTGCTGAGACCCTGGAATTGTTGTAACTAAATCTGTAGGTACAGCCCCACTAGTGCCAGTATAAGCTGTCTTATAAGTTGTTGAGTCTGGTATTGCAGATAGGGTTTGTGTAGCTGTAGACTTTTGAATTGTGTTTGCATCTTGAGAATAAGGTACAGTATTCCCAGCCGTATAAGTAGTTCCAGGAGTTGTAGTAGTTGCTTGGGTTGTTGCTGGGGTTGTAACAGGTGTATAAGAAGGGGTTACTGTTGCTTGAACTGCAGTTTGTGGTGCACTAGGGTTTACTACAGCAGTCTCTCCAGCTGGCACAGTTTGAACTGCAGTACTAGGTTCTACAGAGACAAAGTTTTCACCTGAAAGATTATCTGTGCTTTGAGTGGGTGTAGTTGGAAATTTGGTGTTGTCCCAAACATTACCTGCACCAATGTTATTACCAGCACTACCACCTATTACAGTTCCACCACCAGTTCCACCATTATCTGAAGTATCTTTTAGTTGATCAAGATACCATTGAAAGTAAGTTATGTTTCCATCTTGGTCTTTTGTACCTATGACATTTCCATCTTCACCAAAAACACGTCTATCAAATTCAACAAAAGTTTTTGGGGTCTCCCTCTCTTGAGCTACAAGACCGTTTGTTGTAACCTCTACAGTTATAGGTTCTTGTCCAGGAGGTGTAATAGTTCCATCTGCAATTCCAGCTGAGTATCTAGCCCAAGCACTGTTGCTATCCACTCCAAAACCATTACCCATTCTCCAGTCTTGAACCATCTTTGAGTATGCGACATTAGCGGGAAGTCCATTATAGGTCTCACCTATTTTAAAAGTATTTCCAAAATAAGTGTAGGTTCCAGTTGATCCATCAAGACCGTTTTCAGAACGGTTTGCTATGAAATTGTTTACAGAAGAACTACCCGCTGTTGCATCTCCACCGTATATATCTGTAATATTAAAAGATGTTGATTGACCACCTGGATTTATAACAGGAGGTCCACCTGCAGTAGAACTTCCTGACTCAGATTCTGGTTCTGGTTCTGGGGCAGGTTCTGGTTCAGGTTCAGGTTCAGGTTCTGATACAAAATCAGCTGCTACATAATCTTCACCTAGGCCCATTCTTTCAGAATAGCTTTCTCCAGCCTCATGATCATATCTTCTACCTTGATAAGGTTCTGATAAAGTTCCATCACCATTATCTACCCAACCGTATTTTTCAACTAGTCTTTTTTCAACATTACTTAATGGAGTATACGCCATAATATTTTACCTTTATTTACCCATAGTCATCCACACTGCACCAGCTATGAATGTCAGTATGCCGACAGTGAATAATTTTACAACAGTTGACCAAATAGATTTACGTGTATCACGCCAAGCTTCTAATAAGCTGCGCATCTCACTTATATCTCTTTGAGCATCATTATCTAATAAGCCAATAGATTCTAGAGCTTCTTTAGCTCCACGCTTTGCAGCACGGTCTAGCATTGTTTCTAACTCTTCAGGTGTTAACTTAATATCACTCATGTTAAGAATATCCAATTCTAAAAACGTCCCCGCCGGTGACTTGATCCATTAAAAAAGCAGATTTACCGTCTTTTTTCAGGCGTACAAAAAGAGAGTCTTGTAAGTCTGTTGGAAGAGTCAATGTTTGAGCAGGTGTTTGAGCCGTACCTACTCTCCAAGCTGTACCTAAATTATATTTCATTAAAATGTTTGCTGAATTTGGATCACGCCTTATAACATAAACCTTTGTACCATCAGGACTAAAGTCTACTGACTGAAACTTTTCGTAATCACCATTAGAGTGACTAAAATCTTGGTAAAAAGTACCAGAGTGAGTAATAGTATCCCAAATAAACCAAGGAGTATTACATGTATATTCGTATATATAATTTCGGGTTGTATTGACGTTTAATTGATTATTGGCTGTAAAATAAAACTTTTTACCATCTTCACGAAAATAGAGACCTCTTTTATCATAACTTGTTAAAGAAGAACTTGAAGAAGGACTTCCTTGAGTTAGCATATAAGTCCAATTTGTAGTTAATGGTCTGTACCAAAGTTTTTCATCCTCATTACCAATCATATAGACAGCACTACCATCTGGTTTAAAATAAATCCCAGTGCCTTGATTGTCCCACGAAGAAAATTGTCCGAGAGATTTGTTATAACTTGCTGTGGTTAGATCAAAAGGTGTACTTAAATCAAAACGACGAATAACTTCATTTGTATCATTCGTAAAAAACATAGAACCGTCTTCACGAAAATAAAAACCAGTTGCAGATTGACCGCCAAGGTCCGTAGACTGAATATCATAATAATCAGAGGTAGGTGCTGAGGTTGACCCAGACCAAGACATTCTACTCAAGTCACCCCAATTTGGATCACCAAAGGTTCCTTGCATCAAAAGTTGCGTAATAAAACTCATTAGCTCATGTCCTGACCTGCAGTAAAGGCATACCAGTTTGTGCCGCCATCTGTCGTAAAGAAACCATACACGTCAATGGCACCACTTCCTGTAGAAACTACAGGTTCTATGCCACTAGAAAATTTAAATGACGAAGGCCATGTAACTGTTCTTGCAGTAGTGTCTTGAACTACACGTAGAATAAAACCGTATGCAGTGCCAGAAGCAGGTGGATTAGTAACCGATATAGTAGTAACATTCTCTGAAAGAGTTACTTGGAATATATTAGCAGTTTCACAATCAATAGTCAAGGTACCAGAAGAAGAACTTACAGTAGAATATGTCTCATTATAGCTTTTTGCTTTTAATTCTTCAGAGAGATTGACATCACCATTTGCATCTGCAGTTACAACTTTACTTGCCTCAGAAGTACCTAGTGTGGTAATGTCGTTATAGTTTAGTTCAGTTGCTGAAGCAGTTACTCCAGATAAAGCTGAAGCTGTTGTAGCTGTTGTAGCTGTTGTAGCATTACCACTAAGATCAGCAGTGATAATATTTGCACTAAAGTCACCACTTGAATCACGAACAACAACTTTACTTGCCGTATTTGCAGAGGTTGCATCAACAGCCCATGTAGTAGCTGCTGAACCGTTAAAATTATCACCTGTTAAATATGTACCACGAGTAAGTGTATTGCTTACTGAAGTAGCAGAACCTGACAGTGTAGCTGTAATAGTACCCGCACTAAAGTTACCTGAACCATCTCTTGCCACAACCTTACTTGCAGTGTTATTTGAAGTTGCATCTACAGCAAGTGTACCACTGCTGGTAATGGTTCCACCTGTAAGATAATCACCAGCTTCAATAGAAGTAACAGTACCGCTTGCAAGTGTTAAGTCATTATTAAATCCAGAAAGATTAATGTTAGCTTTAGTTAGTTTTTTCTGGGCATTTGCACTATCTACAACAACAAAGTAATCACCATCACCATCTTCAGTAGATGTTGTAAGCTCACTAAGATCAAGATTTACTGTGGCAGTCCAACCTTCTCCTGCTGTACCATTAATATCAATAGCATCACCTGCAGAAACAGCAGCCACATAATTACCTGTAGTTTTAGTTCCAAGTGCAATAGAGTTATCTGGTACAGTTAGACTAGTGCTTACAGTAAGTGTACCTATAGTTGCAGTAGTAGAGCTTATAGTAGGAAGATTTGCTGTTCCAGTAATGTATATATGTCGCCACTTATCTGCTGCAGTTGCACTACCAATGTCATATGTATCACCTGCAGAAGTCAATAAATGAGATGCAATGTCGGCATTAACAGTAACTGTATCAGCATTGTCACTGCCTAGTACTACGTTACCGTTTGCTGTAAGTGTGCTTGTAAGAGTTGTTGTACCTGTAACCGAAAGGTTATTTCCAAGGGTTGCTGCAGCACCAACATTAAGTGTACCAGCAATATCTGCGTTAGTATCTATGTCAACAGTACCACTAAAATAACCATCTTTAAATTTATAACCTGAAGCACCAATGTCAATAGCAGGTGTAGCTGATTGAGGTTTTATTGCCCCAGTCTCTACTATAAGTTCTAGGTTTGGTCCAATCTGATCAATAGGAGCACCATTAGCTGCACCGCTGTGATCATGTCCAGTACTATTGTTAAAAGCATCTTCTATAAGGTTATATTCAGCATTAAAATCTGCTGCATTAATAACTTTACCAGTGGCAATAGTAGCCGTACTAGTTCTTGTATAGCCTTGTCCCATTCTAGGTTTCCTTACTGTCTATCATTGGTAGTAAATTCAAATATAGCTGTGTCTAGTAGAAAATCAGCATCAGAACTGTCGTCTGTTATACGTATAGCTACTGTTTCTCCTGAACCAACAACTTGATTTTTATAACTTTGTGTTTTAGGTTCTCCATACACACCAGCATTATCATCTGTAACAAGCTCCCTGTAAACCGTATTGTTGTCGTCATAAAGAGCAATGGTAGAACCAGTTTGAGTAATGCTAAAGGTGCTAGGTTGTATATAACCTGTTACATCTTGGTTAAATCTTAGACCAGCTGTGATATTAATTGCACCAGATGGTTTTATATATAGATCTAATTTATAAAATGTTTTACGTACTTGAGGGTCATTTATAGGCATAAATGGAGATTCATAAACAGAGTTTATGCTTGACCCATCCCTACTAGTTGTAACATCCATTTCATATACATAACCGTCCTCATTAGCAAACAACCTGTACTCATCAGAATCTATAAATTGAGAATCAGCTACGTATACTTTAAAGCCTTGCAGTTCTGCCCACTGAAAACCTTGACCACCTTGGTCTACAAACTTTGTACCTAGAACACCTTTTGCAACGGTAGCTGTTTCTCCAGATACATAGGCAAAAAATCTATATTGAGCTTTACCTCTAATAACTAAGCTAGCAAAGTTATTAGCATAAGTTGTTAAATTCTTAACTGTAGGTCTAATATTTTTAGATGCAACATCAATCCCAAAGTCACCAATACGTTCTGTTGAACTTAGAGTACGTAGGCCGTCTGGACCCAGGAACATAACGTCAGCACCAACCTCTTGAATAGTATCAGTACTTAAACATCCAAGATCTTCAGTTATAGGTATTAAAGAAAAGTCAGATCCAGTAGATCCAGTCAATCTAAAAATTTTATCGGTTGTGAAGATAATAAGTTGATCACGGAAAACAATTAGACCAGTTATTTCTCCACCTACGCCAATACTTCCTGCTCCGTTATTAGGATCAAAATCATCGGGTGTATATGGGGCAGTAAATACAAGTTCTGTACCTACACCAAAGAACATCGTATTTTTAAATACACAGACATGACTAGCACCCTGTACTGGTGTATTTATATTTGTAGCAACAGCATTACCATCAGAGTCTGTAGAAGCTGTTATATAAGTTAAGCTGCTACCACCTACTGTATAATATGCAGGATAGTTAATACCATCTACAAAAACCATTTTAGGTGTGTTACTATAATTATAACGTGCCTGTCTAACTTTTGCAAAATTAGTACTTGCAGCAGTACCTAACGCAGTCCAAGTAGGTGAGGTATCAGCACCATCAGAAAGATAATAGACACCATTTCTAACAGCTATAACCTCTTTAGTACCTGAGTTTTGTACTACAGCAACACCTTGAATAACACCTGTACCAGTAACCTCTGTACTGATAAACTTTTTGTACCCAGAAACTTTACGGTATCCACCGTCTAAAGATGGCTCAAAATTCAATAATGTTGAAGCAGAACCTACAGCATTTATACCCTGTTGGAGGGGGCTAATGTTTGTAATTAACCCACCTGTAAAGGGTACAGGAAATGTTTGCCACTGTGTAGCCATAATTATTAAACTCTTGCATTATTTTGAGATAAAGTTCTTCTATCCACTACGGTAGAACGAATGTAGTCGTAGCGGTTAATGTAGAGGCTTCTCATATATTTAACACCAGCTTCAAACTTTTGTTGTGCAATTTGAGAAGCTTGAGTATCTCCACGGAATTGAAACGCATAGAACATTGCACCATCTACAATAATATGCTTAAATTCTAGTGGTACACTAGGGACATCATCGTAAAGCTCTAGAGACACTGGATTACGGTAATATTCATAATCTAGCTCATAGTCTTGATCTGGAGCAGGGATAATTAAAAACTCTTGACTTGGAGCACGAACTACATGTGTCGGTAGAGATCTTTTACTGGTACTAGAGTTATACTCATAATCTATGTATTTGTCAAGATATTCTTGATAGTCAAGTGATTTTAACTTGGTAGTAGCTACGTTTAAGTCAGCATCTCGTCTAATTCTAAAGCTATCCATATTTAATACTTTAGCATCTGTTGGATAGTCGTAACGTATTGTACCTGCAGTAAGAACTTCTTCTTCTAGCACATGATTCCAAGGCCAGTTAGATTCTTCGTGGTTAATATGCCTAAGAGCTGAGTTTACAGAGTCTTTTGCAGTGTTGTAAAAACCTCCAGCCGATGCAAAATTTGCACTGGTTAACTCTACTTCATTCAACCTTCTATTTACTTCGTTTACAAGTCCAAGAAAATTATAAGCCATTATTTATCCCTCACACGAAGTCTTACAGTTCGTTCTACTACCAAGCCATTGCTGTCTGTAATACGACAGGTAAACTTGTAAAGTTTGTTATTTGTACCAAGTCCTAGGTGGGCAGTTGCTACAGTACTGGTATTAGTTACAGATACTAACTGTATACCGTTTACAGTCTCTGCAGCTGATATAGAGGTTTTAACCCCATCTGCATCATCTACAAACCAAGATACACTTGATATAGTTGCATCGCCTAAAAACCTAGACCAATCAATACTATAGTCTAGTGTTTCATCTGGGTCTTTGTTAGGCCATTTTAGTGACATATTATTTTCCTTTAAGCTGCTCTAGTATATACAGTTCTAGATTCTGAAGGTTGTGGACCGATATAAACTGTTCTAGTCTGACCTTGCTCTACATAAACAGTTCTTTCATTAGATGGTTGAGGTTCTATATAAACTACGTTAGATGGTATCTCATTGACATAAACTGTTCTAGTAACGTTGTCTGTAATTTCTTTAATGTAGACGGTACGAAGTCTGTTATAATTCTCTTTTACTGCTTCATAATCAAAACTTACAATTGCTATTGTAAGATCACCTATAGAAATTGTTGCAGATACATCATCTAGGATTACAGATGCAGATCCTGATACTGTTAGTTGATCAGAAACAGTGAGTGTAGCTTCAAAACTTACTGCCGCAAGAGATACATCGGCATTTGCTTTTACTTCAACACCGCTGCCATTAAATGCAGTTGTTGCCTCAACTCCATCTATATCAAATATAGCCTGAGCAGTAACAGTAACATCTTCAAGACTTACTGTAGCCTCAACTGAGTCCGATACAACAAGAGAAGTACCTGTGACTGTAACGTTACCGTTTAACGATAATGTAGCTTCAAACGAGTCACTAATTACAACTAATGCATCTGCATTGACAATAACATCGTCTGTTGCTACTTCAACTTCAACACCGACTATGCTAAACAATGCAGTACCAGTAATGGTTAGAGCATCGTTTACTTCACCTGTAGCTTCAACTGCAGTTGGTACGACATTAGCATCAGCAGTGACTACAGAGTTTGGATCAACAGTAACTGTAGCTTCAAGGGAATCTGTTACCTCTACTAGTGCGTCAGCTATAACAACAGAGTTTGTGTCTACCTCACCTGTAGCTTGAACACCAGTGATACTAAACAGTGCAGTGGTAATAAAACTAACATTACCGTTAATACTGGCTGTAGCTTCTACTGCATCAGGTACAACAGTGGCACTTGCGGTTACGGTTACATCTGCTACTGCTAGGGTAGCAGAAAACCCAGTTACCGTAATTGTAACATCAGCCTGTTCATAGCTTTCACCAAAGCTAGCTACGGAAAAAGGGTTTTGTGAAAAAGCCATTAGTTTTTATCTCACTGAAGGAGTTGGCATAGAATAGCTAACAACGTGGTTAATTTGTCTACCACCTATAAATGCGGCATACTCGCCATCATCTCGAATGTAAAACGCCCCTCTGTCAGTAATTGGTACTACGTCAGCTATTTGGTGTGTAGCATAATGCGTTGCAGTTGTTATATCCCACTCTCTTTCTAATTCATATTCAGTTAATACTGGTTGACCATAAGTATAATTATTTTTAACAAAAGCCTGTCTTCCATTAGAAGCCATATGTAGTGCAATAGGATAATTAGACTCAGTACTTATATCTATGCTAGAAGTAAAAGACGCTGTAGTAATATCCCAAGCTGTAGATAAGTCATACCTTCTAATTTGTGGACCACTACTTTGTGTAGTAAAAAGCTTAGTTCCATCGGGGCTAAATGAACAACCTCTAGGGTAATTACCAACTCCAGTCTTTTCACTATAGGTAGTGCTCATTGTATTTAAATCCCATGCTGTCGATAATGTGTAGCCATATACTCTACCTGAGTTAGCTGTAAAAAAGAAAGCTGTTCCATCAGGTTTAAACCACATATCTTGCATATAATTACCTCCAGCAATTGCCTTACTAACAGCAGGAGTGGTACTTGATATAGAGCTTAAATTCCAAGCAGTACCTAAATTATATTGTTTTATAGTGTTCGTACCATCAGAAATTAAATAGAGTTTAGTTCCGTCAGAACTCATTGATATGCCACTATAAAGTGAAAAACTACCATCTATAGCGGTTTGGAAATAGTGTGTAGTAGGTGTCTGTTTATAGGTTATAGTTGCACCTGAAAAGTTATAGGATGAGCTAGTTCTAAGTTTTGTTATCTCACCACCAACACCAGATACATAAAAGTCATTACCGTTGTCAAAATGCAAACCATAAAAGTTATTACTTATTCGGTAATCTGCCATACTAAAAGCACCAACAAAAGTAACATTAGATGTTATATTCCAAGAACTACCTAAATTCCACTGATATATAGCAGCACTAGCAGTACCTCCTGACAAGTTACAAACAAACATTCTATTACTAGTTAAGAAAAGACCTGTAGGAGAGCGTAAACCATCATTATAAACTTGATAGTTGTTTGAGTTTCCTGTTGATGACGTTGATACATCCCAAGCAGTAGTCATAGTTTGTTGTACAACTTTATCATAAGTTTCGCTTAGTCCTGCCCACCATTTTGTGCCATCAGGTTTTATATATAAAGATGTTGGTGTACCACCACCTGCATATGCACTATTTCCAGTATAAGAAGCAGTAGTTACATCCCATGCTGTAGATAAAGTAAATTCACGTAGCGCATTATTGTAGTCATTAAGTACAAACATTTTTGTACCATCTGGTTTCAATCTTACTGCTCTTGGGTTTCTAGCACTAGAATAAGAACTACAATCATATCGCCCTGCAAAAACAGCACTACTTATATCGTAGGCAGTTGTAAGATCATACTGATATATAAACCCTTGTGTAGAACCATAGCTATACAAAGCAACGTATAGTCTAGTACCACTATCTTCAATCGTTACATTGTTTGCAGTAAAGTTAGTGTGAGCGTTATAAGGATCATCATCTGCATTAGGGCCATTGATAGCAGTATCACCACTCACCGTAGGTGAAAAACTCAACTTAGGCAAAGATAAGAAAGTTCTGCTATCAAAGTCAATAGCATCAAAAGGTGCAGCCCCAGTAGATAAACTGTGACCAAATCCTCTGGCTGAACCCCCTCCAAAACTACTTAATAATGGCATACTTATTACCTATGAAAATGCTGTCAATGATGCTAATACTGTAAAAGTTGCATCTGCTGTCTTTATAATTGTAAAAGTGTAAGTGTCAATACCACTTGCAGTACCACCGCTTGGTGCAGAGCCACCTGCCCACTTAGGCGTAACTGCTGTACCATCAACTTG
>Ga0208917_1000465_pt1 | contig 20852 bp, 21 predicted proteins | sample DEB08_DNA_10_FD_185500 | JGI IMG/M metagenome (GOLD analysis project Ga0208917, IMG submission 185500) | Aqueous microbial communities from the Delaware River and Bay under freshwater to marine salinity gradient to study organic matter... | ecosystem: Environmental > Aquatic > Marine > Coastal ...
GAGTCAGATGGCTTTTTGCTAAGTGTCACGGCTTAACTCGTTGATGATCAGCGGATTACTTTATTAGGTGACACTATGACACTTGATATCAGCCTTTGTAGATGGTGGATATATATATATATATATATTAAGTATATATGGTTATTATAAGGGAATAAGTGTGTTGTACAGACAAGGGTAGGGAGGAAGTGTCATCTGTCACTCAAGGCAAACCGGCATCCCCGGCATCCCTGGCATCCCCCCGCCGCTTTCGCTGCATCTTTGCGCGAAATAGAAGGGGCCGGTAGCGTCCCGTTCTTTCGAGAAAGGACACGGGAAGAACAAAGTAAAGAGGGGGGGGGTGCCCCCCCCCTCTTTCAAATAGGGCCGGTAGCCATGAAAAAACGATCTTGCCTCACCGATAGAATGGGCCATATTTCCCATAATGGGAGTCATTCGCCGATCGAACGGAGGGCGTGGGAACCGTTTAACCTATCGCAGGTCGTTGCATTCGGTTGCTGGTCATCAGTTGGCCTGTTCCCGCATCGAAATGAGTCTAGGCACTAGCGATCCCGGCGAGGCTCAAGCTCGAGCTCTATTGCTCGATCGGTTCGCGGCGAAACTCCAGCTCTTGCCAAATCATCCGGCATCCAACAATATCGGCGCCACTCACCCGCCAGTCCCGAGCAAACGAACCAATGATTGAGCGGCCCTTACCTTGGCGAGAGGCCATCGATGTTCTGCGAAGGCGTTTGCCCCAGGGGAGCAAACGAACGGCCTCAGAATGGAGCAAGGAAGCCCAGGTGGTCAAAGATCGCGCGTTTTTCTCGGCTCAGGTCGAATCCACGCGGTTTCTCGCTCGCGCGCGGAAATTCCTGCTTGATTTCATCGAGCATGAAACGGAGAACACACCCCGGGGAATTGCGTTGCGAGCGGACGGTCGAGCACGGTTCGTCAATGAGATGGCAGAATTTGCGATCCGCGAAGGACTTGGCCCGATCGGCATCCCGGCCGATGCGGTTGATCAAACAGACATCACCGACATCCGATCGGAGGCGCGCCTGCGCCTCATTTTCGACACGCAAACCCGGCAATCAGTCGGGTATGGCTGGTATAAGCAAGGACTCGATCCAGAGATTCTGGAGGCGTGGCCGGCCGCTCGGTTCATCCGTTATCCTGGGTCTAAAACCTATCGACCCAGGCATGCGCGTCACGAGGGCGATATACGGTTAAAAACCGATAATGAGTATTGGGCATTGTATCAGAACGCAGAAGAGATCGGCGGTTTCGAAACGCCCTACGAGCCCTACGGATTCAACTCAAACATGGGTCAGGAGGACGTGAGCCGGGAGGAAGCCATTCAAGTCGGGCTGATCAAGGAAAGCACAAACGTCTCTCCTCCAAAGAAAACACCGTCGTTTAATGATAATTTGAGAGCATCGCTAAACGGGATCGATCCTGATTTACGCGCACAGTTGGCCAAAGAATTGGGCGTGAAAACGCCACGAAAACGCGACTACATCAAGCCCCCGAAATCAAATGCCAGCAGCTAAAAAGCCGGTTCCTGCGAAAGCGCGAAAGGAAACTACTGAAAAGGTCAAGACTGGCCGACCGTTGGCCGTGGTAGATGAAGAGCAAGTTTACAAGCTCAGCCAGTTTGGCTGTACCTACGAAGAGATCGGCAGTTTCTTTGACGTCAATGGTGACACGATCCGGCGCCGTTTTGCGGACACTGTTGCAAAAGGGCGAGATCATTTGAAAAGAGTGATTCGGAAAAAACAGGTCGAGTTAGCTATGCATGGAGATCGAACAATGTTGATCTGGCTAGGCAAACAGTTGCTAGGCCAAAGCGAACCGGCGTTGATACAGCAGACCAACAATGTTGTGCAAGTGACTGAAGATCCCAAGAAACGATTGGAACGCTGGAAATCTAATCTTTGAAAGAGGACGCGTCCCCGTTAGACCTGCTCTTGCCGTATCAGCGGGCTTGGGTCAACGATCCAGCTCGGTTCAAGATCGGTTTAATGTCTCGCCAAGTTGGCAAGTCGTTAGGGTGCGCATTTGAGTGCGTCCATGATGCAAGCTTGACCGGCAACGATTGGCTGATTTTTTCTGCCGGCGAACGACAAGCAAAAGAGTTCATCTCAAAGGTAGGTAACGTTGCCTTAATGTATTCGGAAGGGCTCGAGGTGGCGCGACCAGACGTTAAAGTTTCAGAAGTTAAACTTTGGAACGGCGCCCGCATAACTGGTCTGCCAAGCAATCCGGCAACTGCTCGAGGCTATAGCCGTTCTGTCATCCTCGATGAGGCGGCTTTCCATGAGCAACCAGACGAGCTCTGGAGAGCGGTTTTCCCGATCATCACAAACCCGCTGAAAGGAGATTTGAAGGTGCGCATCATATCAACGCCAGCCGGGAAGAACAATCTGTTTTATCGGTTATGGAGTGGCGAAGGAATGGTCAAGGGTGGGCCGTGGTCACGTCACAAGATCGACGTTTATGATGCGGTAAAGGCCGGGTTGGATCTAAACGTAGAGGAATTGCGCACTGCATTGGACGACCCTGATGGATGGGCTCAAGAATACGAGTGTGAGTTCCTCGAGGAAGCCACACAGCTTTTCCCTTATGAACTCATCGAGCATTGCACCGACGATCGGGCTACGGTCGAAAGCGCATTACCGAGGAAGGAACATATCATCCGATATGGTGGAGGCGACATCGGCCGGCATCGGGATCTATCGTGTTCCTGGCTATTGAATAGGGACACGCGCGATCCAGACGGACCGCTAGTCACCGAGGAAGTCGTCACGATGGAGCGGGTTGATTTCTCGACGCAACAAAAGATTTTCGGGGACCGGATCATCCGGTCGAGTCGGTTCGCGATCGATGCCACCGGGATCGGCGAGGAAACGGCCGAGCGATTGACCATGAAATATGGGGAAGGCCGAGTGGATGCGTGCAAGCTGACGGCTGAGTTCAAAGGGAAGCTTTTCCCGGCCCTGAAGGATGCCATGCAGCGCCGAGCGGTCCTTATCCCAAGGAATGAGAAAATCCGCAAAAGCCTCGCGAGCGTCCAAAAAACGGTTTCCCAAGGAGGAACGATCCGCTATGTGGCAGCGCACACTGCGGACGGGCACGCGGATGAGGCTTGCGCGCTGGCGTTGGCGGTTTGGGCGGCGAGAAGCCCAACGGGTGCCATTTCGGCGACGCAGGCCCGACAGATCAAATCGCCGAAACCGCTTTTCCAGGCCCAACGATACAGGTTTTAGTGCCCACAATTATCTGTTTCAGCCGGCGGTTTGCGGGTTATAAAGAGGGATGGTCAAGTTCATCGATTTCAATTTAGTCTCTTCGATCGTGGCGGGGGACTATTTCGTCGGGCACAATGCATCGAGCAATGGAGAGCTCCGTGCTACGGCGCAGAATATCGCTTCCGATTTTGCGACCATGATTCGACCGACCTGGGCGCAATCGCTGACGGATTTTCGGGGGATTGATTTAGATGTAACGAACACAGCGAGCGGGGCCGGTTCATTGCTCATGCGACTGGCAGTCGGCGGCGTGGACAAATTCACCGTCGACCTTGATGGCAACCTGAGCACGTCGGGGGATTTCTCGATCGGTTCGCCGTTGGTGTTGGATGGCAACACATCATTGACCAATGACGGTTCGACGATCGAGCTGGGTGACAATGCGCTGACGGAAACGCATCTATTTGGCAACGTCGGCATTGGGACTACGTCGCCTGCGTCCCTGTTAGACCTTAAGGGGAATTTTAGACAACTTACGTTAGGAGATACGGGCCAATCGGGAGCCATCGCATTTAGACGCGCCACGGACGGAGCTGTGACATCGTATGTGGGCTATTCCGGAGCGACAGAGAACGCCGTTTTTGAAATTCGCCCAGGTGGGGGCTCTGCCGAGCTACGGTTAGGTGGGAGTACAGTTAGCTCGTTTACGACTCTTTACGGGGGCGCGGCAGAGGCAATACGCATCGACTCCAGCGGCTACGTCGGCATCGGGACTACGAGTCCTGAATTCGCACTAGACGTGTCTGGTGATATTCAGATCGCCGATTCCGAGCCTCGTCTATTTTTCAAAGAGACGGACCAAGCAGATGATGTCTGGTGGTTTCAAATGCTAGGTGGCGATTTATTTATTGAGCCAGAGGACACCGATGCGCTGTTGCGAATTCGCAACGTCGCTAATCAGACTGTTTTCGCTGTTGATACCTCCAGCGGAAACGTCGGCATTGGGACTGCGAGTCCAGCGGCTGCTTTGGACGTCAGCGGAGATATTGCGTTAGACGGCGAAATCCTAAATTCCTACGGATCTTTAGAGGTCGAAAGCAACTCGACAGACATCACGATTTCGGGGACAGACACAGCTTTCGGCGCGAATGCTGCTCAACTTCTCGTATTCGATACGAACGGCCCCAGCAACGGTACTACCCCCGACCACACCCAGGACCACATAACAATCGATGAGGCAGGCACTTACCTGATTAGTTTCTCAGTCTCTTTTTCTGGCGGATCTGCTGATACAATTTCAGCGGCCTTTTTCATAAACAACAAGACCACCCAGCTTGGATCTCGGATGACCAGAAAACTTGGGACAGGGGGGAGCGTTGGGAGTGCCAGCCACTTAGCTATAGCCACGCTTGCGGCTACTGATACCGTCGAGGTTTGGTTTCAAAACGAATCGGCTACTGCAAACATAACGGTTGAGGATGCTTGTCTCTCAGTCGCAAAACTCGGATAATTATGCCAGTACCACTAGATACACCAGTTAACCGAGAAGCCCAACCGGCGAAGGAATTCGCCAGCGCATGGTTTTCTCGGATCACCATCAACGCGCCTACTCCGTCCGACAAGGGCTTGGTGCGTATCAATGTTGCCGCCTACGATGCAGCCAGCGGGGAGGTGCTCACCGACTCCGACGGTAATCCCAAATTCATCAAGCGAATTTCAACTAACGACCTGTCGGACGCTGCGGCGAATGTCCCAGAGGTTGCAACTGCATACGCTGCCATCATCGCTGCCATTCCAGCGCTGGAAGCCTACGAGGAGGCCAAGGCTGCAACGCCTGAACCTGAGCTTGAGCCTGAGCCTGAGGAATAGTCTCTATGCTTGCTGAGATCGATTTGACTCAAATAGTGGTCAGTCTGTTCACCTTGTTAGGGGTAATAGTGACTTCATATTTTTCATTTCGATCCCACCGCACGACTCGGGAGGTAAACGATGCCGTGAACAATGTTCACAAGACAGGAGGAGAACGGATTTATGATCTGGTTCTCAACAACGCCAAAGCGGCCCAGAAGGTCCAAGATGGGCTCGACCATGTCCATGAAAAAACCGATGAGCTTCTGGAGTGGAAACGTTCTTACGCAAATAGCCCGTGGAATTCAGGCGCCGGCGTGCAAGAATGGCTGAAGGATTACAACCGGACCTTGAAAGAGTTGAAGTGCGGTCATCGCCCGTGCTCTCCCCATCAAGACACAGCTAGAATTTTCGCCAAACCAAACCCAATGGCGGACACTGAAAAACAAAATGGAAAATCCAACGATTGAACTAAACGCAACCGAGACTCAAAACCTATTGGCGGCTTTGGATCTCATGAGCAAAGACCAGCAGGTCGGTGGGCTCAAATCGATGCAAGCGATCTTCCCGCTTGCTGCGAAGTTGTCGCAGCACGGCGTCGCGCTGCAAGAAGCCACGCCATCGGCCGATCCTAACGAGGAATAGAACAAATGGACACGCAAGCCCCTACCCGAATTTCCGCGCCTGTAATCAATCCCACCGCATGGGATAGGTTACAGCATTTGATCAATCGAACGATGGCCCCGCATTCGGTAGAGTCCATCCTTCAAAGTGCGATCAATGGGGATTTGAGGGATCAGGGGCTTGTGTTCCTGGCCATGATGGACACATGGCCAAGGTTGCAGAAGTGCATCAACGAAGTGGCCGGCGCCGTGGCGTCCGCGCCATTGACGCTCGAGCCGTTTTCGTTGCGTGGCGAGGATGCCGCAGATTCGGCGACAGAAGCCGCTGCGAGCGTGGAGGATGCTCTGGCGAGTTTGACTCCCGATCCTACAAGATCGCATGAGTGCGATTTCGAGGGGCTGTTGGAGCGAATGACACACGGTTACTACGCCGGGCATTCGGTTTCAGAGATTTATTATCACCCCAATGAATCGCCGAGAGCGTTTCGCGTCCTCGATTCTAGGTATTATTCGTACCCTAGAGATCAACGGTCAGAAGATCGCTTGATGCTCAACCCGTCGGGGCACTACAACGGGCACCTGGAAGATTTCTCTAACTATCCCGGCCGGTTCGTGGTCGGCATCAATTCCGGGCATCTAGGTCATGCGTCAGTGTCGGCGCCTCTTCGCTCATTGGTTCAATGGTGGATGGCATCGCATTTCGGGCTTAAATGGATGTTGGAGTTTGCGCAGACGTTTGGAACGCCGATTCGTTGGGCTACCTATCCTAATGGGGATGACTGCGCGATGAATGCAGTTTCTGAAATGCTCGACACGATGGGGCTGTTGGGTTGGGGCGCATTCCCCGAGGGGACGACTCTCGACGTTAAAGAATCGAGCAAATCGGCCGGTGATCTTCCGCAGAAAGCGTTGATTGAGATGGCCGACAGACAGGTAGACATCGCGATCCTGGGTCAATCACTAACGACCGACGTGGCTGACAGTGGCTCGAGGGCGTTAGGCGATGTCCATGCAAGCGTTCGCAAGGATGCGATCAATTCTGTGGCGAATTGGGCGTTGCGCGTTCTAAATAGCCAGCTCATCCCCGCACTGCTCCCTGAGAATGGTCTAGAGCTCCCCAGGTTTAAATTGAATTGGCCTGAGATTTCGGATGAAAAAGCCTTGGCTGAACGTGACGAAATCTTGTTAGCGCGCATGAAACTGCCAGTCGCAAAATCCTGGCTTTATGGCCGTCATAATGTGCCGGAGCCAGAAGAGGGTGAAGAGCTTTTTTCTATTGCGCCTCCCACACCCGAGCCTGAGGCCGAGCCTGCTGCGGTCGAGGCGCAACAAGCGAGCGGGGGGAGGATGGTCATGAACCGGCCGGTTGTTGATCAATTGACCGATGCGGTGATGGAATCCGTTTCTGGCGAAGCGGCCGTTTTTCTGGCGGGGGTTCGCCCGACTTTTCGACGATTGGTGGCAACTGCACTCGATGGGAGCATTTCGGATGCGGACTTTATAGCAACGCTTGATTCGGTCGCTCTATCGATCCCAGAGATGCGCAGTGAGCTGAACACCGAAAGCCTCCAGCGAGCGCTAGAAGAGGCGATAGGGTCAGGCATGCTGGCAGGTGCCGGCGAGCGAGTGATTTCAAGATGAAAGAATTTTCAGTCACGGTAAAGGACGATCTCTCGCCCACGATTCGCCGTGCTCTGGTAGCGCTCGGTCCAGGCAACCGACGCAAAATCAACAACGTCGCCGCTCGCGAATCGCTCAATGCGTTACGCCGATATCATAGGGCATTCGATGAGGCCGGGAAATGGCGAACGACTCGACCCGGCGGCGGCGGGAGCGTTTTCGGGTCAAATATCGTGCGCGGTTGGGGCGTTTCCAAGGTCAGCGCTGGAGGAGCCACGCTGACAAATCAGGCGCCCTATTTAGGGTTCAAGATCAGAGGCGGGACTGTTCGAGCTAAGCGGTGGAAATATTTGACCATCCCTCTCGTGCCCGAGGCGAAGGGACGATTTGCCAAGGAATATCAGCGAGTGACAGGCAAGAAACTTTTTCGCCCAGGCAAATCAATGGTTCTCGCTGAAGCGGACAAAGGGAGTTCCAGAGGATTCAAGGCCATCTATGCACTGAAAGAAACGACCAAACATAAACCGCTGCCGGGGGCGATGCCTGCGCCCGAGGTTTATGCGGCGCCGTTTGTGAAATCCATAATCGATCAACTATCCAACGCTTTGCGATGAAACTAGGGAATGATTCTACCAGCTCAGATTTAACCATTTCGCGCCGAGGTGTGTGGATGTCTTGGCCAGTTTACATCATCCACGCTGCGGTTTTGGTCGTCCCGTGGTGGGTGCTCGCCAATAATATCTCTTTTGATGAGGTCCAGAAAAGCATCGGGCTAGTGATTGCGCCGACGCTGTTGGGGTTTGCCCATTTCATCGAAAAGATTTCAAGCCGGCGTTCCTGATGGGGGGATTTGATTGGCAGCGCATGGTTCAGGAAGAATCCTCAAGCGCGGAGGCATTGTCAGAATGGATCAATCTGCAAAATTGGCCAGTGTCATCAATCGCCGACGTGGGCGCAGGACCGGGCCATTGGGCGCAAGCGATCGCGACCGGGCTCAACCTTTCGAGGGGCTGCGTAAATGGCTATGACATAGCCTCCATCGATTTTGCAGGGTTCCCAATCCATCGTTGGGACATCACGCGGCTGAGAATCCCCCCGGCGTGGTTGGTCCTTTGCCTGGAAGTCTTCGAACATATTGACGAGGCGCATGCGGATCAACTGGCGGATCATTTGGCGGCTGCGGTTTTGGTGAACGGCCGTCTAGTTTTCTCTGCCGCTCGACCTGGGCAAGGCGGCATCGGACACATTAACTGTCAGCGTCGCGAGTATTGGGCGGAAAAGCTCGAGGCTCGAGGGCTACGTTTAGCGATCGGGGAGAGTGCTTCTCTTATCAATTTCGTGAGATCTCAACGTTCATGGATTGGATGGTTTCCGCAGAATTTGATGATATTCCGCCAACCCGGCAGGATCGCAGATCGGGCGCGCATTCTCGACAAAATCAGTGCCCAAAGTTGACCATTTTTTTCGTTCTCAGCGGGCTATTAATGAGAGATGCATCTCATTGCGGCAGCGGGCGAATCCATAGCGACAGCCCCAGAGACGATTGTTTACCTTCCCGAGGGAAGGACGACAATCAGCGCCACCGTTGACGGGCGCCCGCAGACTGTAGACGTTGAGGTTGGCCCCGAATCGCTGGAAGCGTTGCAGCGTGATCTAGAGTCGAGGAACGAACAGAATGTTCGGCCGATCGTTGATTTCGATCATCGAGACGATGGGCCAGCCGCCGCGATCCCTCGTCAATTCCGCTATGAAGCAGGCCGAGGCGTTTTGCTGGATCTAGAATGGACTCGCGCTGGTCGCTCGGCCATCGAGGGGCGAGATTACAGCTATTTTTCGCCTCTGTTTATAGCCGATGATTCGGGCCGACCGGTCGGGCTCGATCCTCTGCGCCCTATTGGCGGATTGGTGAATTCGCCGGCATTTCGAGAAATTCAGCGGATCGCAGCAAAAGCGGTCTCTAACGAAACAAATAAAGTCATAATGGACCTTAGCAAATTGGTGGAAGCTTCCGCCATCACCCAAGAGGAGGCGACCAGCGAAGACGCTGTGTCGGCAATCGCTGCGGCTTTCGCCCGCAAAACCGAGGAACTGAATGCCGCAGAGGCAAAGCTTAAGGCGACCGAAAAGGCGCGTGACGAGGCTTTGCGAGAAATCGCCGCGAGCAAGCAGGGCAAAGCAGACGAAGCAGTCCAACGCGCAGTTCAGGCTGGCCGACTTTCTGCCAAGGACGAGGAAGGCCAAAAGTTCTGGTCTGATCTGATCGTCGAAAAGGGCGCCGAGGCACTTCGCCAGTTGGAAGCCAAAGCGGCTATCAATCCCGGCATTTCAAAGCCCATCGTCGCCGCCGGAGGAGCCGCCACGCCCAACAGCGAAACCAACGTCTTGGAGGCCAAGGCAAGCGCGATCCGCAACCGTGCCGCTGAAATCCAGAAAAGCCAAGGACTCGACTTCTCCCGAGCATGGCGCGCCGCAGCTGCTGAGTCTGTCTAGTAACAATTCACCATCACATATAAATGGGATATCAAACAGAAGTAAAAATCGGAGGGCCAGTTAGGCTTCCAGCTGCCGCTGGAGTCGTGGCAGTCGCTACCACGGGCGCCGGTCGAGGTGTTAAGTGGGACGACGGCAACGCCAACTTGGCACTATGTGCAGACGATGATCGAATCGATTTCATCGTTGATGAGGTTCACACGGACGACAACACCGCTAGCGTTTTGCCGGTGGATGCTTCGCGCCAATTCCGAGTTCGCCTGGACGCTACGCCGGGAACGCTCGCACTGGGCAAGCTCGTCAAAATCGCCGCTGGAGGTGGCGGGCTGTTCGCGCTCGGAGGCGGGGCCAGTGACATCAACGTGGCTATTTGCGAAGAGGTCGCTGGCGCTAGCGGTGCCGCTCTTGTTCGCCCATTGGCCGGAACCATCACCACCTAATCTTTTAACGTTTCATAATCATGGGCAAACTCGATTCCATCTCCCCGAATCCCGTCATGCGGGAATACGCGCAGGGCGCCGCACAATCGGCCATTCTCCCTGTTGCCGATTTCATTGCACCTCCCGTCGAGGTCGCCACGTCAGTCGGTCAATACAAAAGTTACACCGAAAAGAACAGGTTTCACATTCCTGATACTGCTAGGGCCATCGGTGGCCCCGCTACACAACTGTCTTTCGAGGCTTCCGATCTGACGTATAACTGCAAACCGCATGCCTTGGATTTCCCGGTTGATAACCTGGAAGCCATCGAAACGGCTCAGCTCGAAAACATGCTGATGGAAGGTGCGCGTGCGGTGGCTGAAGTCGCCGCCTTGTCACACGAAAAGACTGTTGTGGATGCTGCTCTCGCCGCTGCCGGCGCCGGGACCGATCTGACGCTCGGGACTGACGATCTCGTTGATGGCCTTGACGATCAGCTTTTGGCCATGGCCAAAGTGGCCAAGTACGGCTCGATCATGAATATTGGCATCGTGTTTGGTGCCACTGCGTTCAAGAGCTGGAAAAATGATGTCAGCGTGAAGAACCGTTACAACGGCGGCATTCGCGGCAATCAGCGCATGATCAGCCCAGGCATTGATGATGTCAGCGGCTTGCTGGTGGGCAATCCCGACGCGCGGGTCACATATACGGTGTATGATGCGAACGGCCCAGGCGAGGCTGATTCGATCAATTTCGTTTTAGACAACTCCATTCTGGTCTTCGCTCGCAATCCGAGCCCGAGCCGCCGTGATCCCTCGTTTATGAAGACGTTTCGCTTGGCAGGCCAGTGGATGGTTCCTGGCTCCTACATGAGCCCAGACGGTCGTGTGGAGTTCGCAAAATATGACTGGAGCGAGGACGTCAAAGTGACGAACAGCGCCGCTGTGTCTCGCATCAACCTCGTCTAGTAGGTTTCAATGGCGTGGATTTCCCTCACGGCCGATGATGTCAAGGAACGGTTAAGCGGTCCAGAGTTCGATGCTTTCCAGACATGGCATCTGGACTCTGGTCAGGCTGATCCGATCCCTGACACTATTCTCGGCGTAGTGGGGGAAATCCGTGGCCGAGTCGGGGCCTGCCAACGCAACACGCTCGGCGCTGCGGCTACGATCCCCGACGAACTTTATAGTGCAGCGCTGACTTTGATTTCCTGGCGCCTCTCCCTTCGCCTGCCTGGAGGTGGGGCGCATCTTCAAGACGAGGGCCGGCGCAAGGATTACGAAGACGCTACGGAATTACTGCGCGCAGTCGCGCGTTGCGAGTTCGCAGTAGAACAACCGACCACGCACTCTTGTGATGTGGTCAACAATGCAAACAGCGCCGGCCAGTTCGGTGGTTGCACACGGGCGACGTTCTAGTCATGGGCAAGCTTTTCGACTTAACCAGTGCTATTGCTGCCAAGCTGGAGGCTAACGTGCCGTCTTTGGCTGACATCGATGTCTTGGCATACAGGGGCCGGGACGTGTCCAACCATCTCCAGGTGGCATTGCAGAAAACGGCAGGCCTTGCGGTTTTGGTTGGGTTATCCAGCGGCGAAGATGTCCAAGAGGATCAGCGCTTAAAGATGGGTCCCAGGCAGAACACGCAAGTCTCAGTTACTATTTTTGCGACGCCTGCACTATTGAGCTCAGGCAGTCCAGATGCTCCATTAACGACTAGGGCTCGAGAGGTCGACGATGTCTTAGAATCCATCATGCAGTATTTGCATAATTTGGATGTCTTTGACGTGGGATCGCTGGAAGGGGGGTTGGGGACCCTGCGCGTTTCGCGGTGGACGCAAATAGAATCCGCGCCCCCGGTGCATGCCGTTGAGATTCAATGTGAAATTCTAGTGCAAATCCCTGAGTTTCCGGCGGTCACTACTCAGCGCCTTTCTGCCGAGCGCAGTGGAAGACTGTTAAGCGATGAAAGCGGCGACCCGTTAAATGCTGATTGACCATGTTTACTTTATTTACCGAATCTATCGAAAACTCGACTCCAGCCGCAGGCCAATTTATTTTAGGCTTAGAGGCAGATGGGGCCGAGTTTCGTTACCCGTTAGGGGCGGCGCTAGCCACTTTATTCTCAGATTCTTCAGCGACTAGCGTAGCCGTCCCTCGACTTAATCAACTCACCAGCACAACATCTGACCCTACCGTCAGTGATTACGGCGCTGGCGAGTGGGGAGTCCACAAGAATTCATCGACCGGCGATTTATTCCTCGCTTACAACGATGGGGGCGCGATGAACAACCTGTCGCTCTCAGGCGGCGACGATTGGGGGTCTCAGGTGGTTGAGACCGACGCAACGCTGTCGGGCAATGGAACAGCAGGCAGTCCACTGAGCGTGGTTAATAGTGGCGGTGGTTTAACCAACTGGGAGGAAAATGGAACCACCCTACGCCCAGTGGTTGCAGGCTATGACCTGGGCGAAACAAGCCAGAGAGCTGGCACCTTCTACGGACAGACGCTAGATCTCAGCGGCAACGTGCTTGCCAAGGGCTCGCTCTCGGAGTTTGGCGAGGATGGAGTGACGAAAGGGGCACTTTTGCTCAATGAATCGACAGCGGGCAGGCAGGTGAGAGTTGAGGCTGGCGACCGTCATGTAGCATTCATCCCAAACGGAGCGTTGGGAATTGGAAGGCCATTGGTTGCGTCCAATGTAAATGGGTATGGGTTCTGCGTGGTTAGTGGCGGATTTTTGGGGTTTTCGGCAAACACGACAAACGCGGGATCGCCAGACGCCCTCTTTCGTCGAGTAGCCGCCAACCACATCGGCATGCACAACGGTGCCAACCCACAGAGTTTCTCCATCTATAACCTTGAGGATGGGGCTAACTACGAACGTGGCGGGATGTATTGGGACACTAACGTGTTGGTTATCGGCACAGAGGCGGCAGGGACCGGAAGCGGCAGAGATGTCCATATTAAAAACCTACCAACCAGCAATCCTGGTCCCGGCATTCTTTGGAACAACGCGGGCACCCCGGCCATTGGAACTTAAACATATAAAACCATGCCGACATTCACAGTAAATGTAACTGAGGCGAGTGCTGAGCGAGATGGTCAGGCAGCTCGATACATCGTCAATCAGGAAAATGAGCGCAGGGCCGCACTGGACCCACCAGGCGATCCGCTGCCAATCACTCCCGCAGGGGCGTTGCTCACCAGCTATGAGACATGTCTAGCTCAGACGCTGGACAGTGCTCATGAGAGCTACGCGCTCCAGGCTGTCACCAATGCCGCTGAGGCTACTGAGGCCAAAGAGCGCTGGGTAATTTCAACCGACGCCCAGCGGATCGCTTCGCTTAACGAATTGGAGCCACTACCCGCAGAATAAATCTTTTTTCACTCATTCAATCTAACTAAAAACCACTTTATATTATGGGACGCTCAGCAGTACTAGGAAACCACATCTTCTTTCTGAAGGAAGGAACATTGATCGACACGGTCACGGTCGCGTCAGACGCGAAACCGGACGACGATCCGACGACCAACTGGACCGATTACAAGCTCGGTTGCATTCAAGAGGTGGATTTCTCCAACGACGCATCGCCAATTTCGATTCGCTGCCCGATTGATGATGTCGGGGGGGGAGTCCCCGGCGGCGTTTATCAAGCGTCGGATGAAATCCCGAGCCAGCAGAATCTCGAGGTTGGATTCACGATTGGAGAAATCAACCCGACAGTTTGGCAAGCGATGTGGCTTTCCGACACGATCGGACCGACCGGTCCTTCTGCCGCTTTCGTTCCTTTGTCAGCCAGCGGCTTCATGAAAGGATGGGTCAGGCTCGATCAATACGACCACAACAACACGCATGTGAGTCGTGCAGAGTTCTGGGCTAGCCTGCGCTTGAATGGTTCAGTTTCTATCGGCGAAGATGACGCGCTGCGAGCACCTCTGGTTTTCAAGGTTTTTCAGAATGCCCTCAACACGGGATCGCTGAAGAGCTTTTTCTAACGGGTGAAACCGATGCTCCATAGTGGAACTGTTATGTTCAACTCTAAAGGTGACATTGGATGGAGTGGTCTTGATCGACTACACCGATCTGATGGAAACCGAACCGAGCCTTGATGCTAGTCCATTAGCTCAAGTGATCCGCCCTATTCGGGCGACACACGGAAAGACACTTGATAGAGGTGTGATTACGCACACCTTGACCTTTTCACGCGTGGCTCAGCACGCGGACTTTGTAGAGGCGCAGCGTTCGCTCTTAGTGTTCGCCGCGTCACTGCAAGAGCTCGAGGGCACTTGCACGATCCAGATGAAGGCAGACGCTTATGAGCACACGCTAGCGAACGCCACTCTGCGCCCGTGGCGTGCGCGTGTGCAGCACGCTTATACCTTTCATAATTTACAAGTGACCGGCGGCGCATTCGCCACTGTCAGCTAATTTTCGATCCGATGGCGAATAAAGACGTTAACGTCAATATTAAGACGAAGGCGGACACGTCTGGTCTGGATAAAACGGCCAAAGCGATCGACAACGTCGAGAAGGAAGCGAAGGAGGCAGAAGGTTGGGCCGATCGCCTGGCCAACAAATTAAAGGGTTTAGGCGATAAGGTTCCTGGCGAAACCCGCATAGGCGGTTTTTTCCAGGGGATAACAAAGGGCGCATCGGGCGCCGTTTTGAAGATAGGCGCGGTCACGGCTGCGTTGACGGGACTTTTCAAACTCGTCAAAACTGGCATCGGCAATGTTTCTCTAGCTGAAGACATCGAGGCGAGCTTGACCACTCTGCTCGGATCAGCAGAGGCGGCGCAAAAGCGTCTCAAAGAAATTCAAGACTTCGCGGCTGAAACGCCGCTTTCGATCGGCGGGCTAGCAACTGCCTCGAGGCAACTCGAAACGCTGACGGGCGGAGCGATGGGAGCCGCCGACTCCCTGCGCTTGATCGGCAACGCTGCCGCCATCGCGCAGCGCCCCGGCGAATCGCTCGACATGACGATCCAGAATGTGGCGCTGCATGTCGGCCGGCTCAACGCTGCATTGACCAGCGGTCAAGGGACGATCGGGGAATCCGTCATGCGGATGCAAGAGCTTGGCTTAATGGCACCGGAGCTTGCGTTTGAGCTGCGCAAGCTTCATGAGGAAGGGGGGCGCGGGGCCGAGGCATGGGGAATCCTTGAGGCATCGTTGCAGAGGTTTGACGGCGAGATGGAACGCCGGTCCAAGACGATCTCTGGCAAAACAAGCACGCTGGCGGATTCCTGGCGGATGCTAACGGCTGCGGTTTCAAAGCCGCTCGCTCCTTTCGTAAAGGCGTCACTGTCTGCCGCCACTGTGACTTTGAATGGTCTTCGAGTCGCCATCGAGGGAGTCACCAGTGCTTTCGGGTTAATCCCCAGGCTAGCGCAAAAGGCCGGCGATAGCATGGCAAAAGCTGCGGACACCGCCACCGCCGCCACAGCTGATCTGAACGCAGCGATCGCAGATGGCGCCGAGCGAGCGGCCGAGACTGTCGACAACTTGGCAGCATCCTATGACCGGGTGGATGCGCGAGTGGCGCAGAGCATCAAGCGCCAGCAGGCCTTGAACAAGGCGCGGTTGAACCTGCGCCTCTTGGAAATCGAAACGGACGATTCGCTCAGCGAGGTAGCCAAAGCGCAGAAGTCAGGCGCCGCTCGGAAAGCGGCTGGCGAGCGTTCGCGAAAAATCGAAGAAAAGGCAGTAGAAGGGCGGATTTCGCGCGTTGAGCGAGAGCGGGCGGCGCAGGTTTCAGCGATCGGCGCGAGTGAGCAGGAAGCGAATCGGCTAACCAATGAAATTGAGAAGCTGCGAAAAGCGCTTGAGGTTCTGGGACCAGCTCGACAAGCGAATGTTGCCCGCATCAATAAGGACATTGAAAAGATTGATCAATTGTTGGCTAGCATTCCTTTTGGATTAAAGGATGATCCTCTCACGGCGGGGACTGTATCCCGAGCCGCTCGCAAAAGGCGGGAAGAATTGATCGGCGAGCGGGAAGACATTAAGCGCAGCGTGGCCCCCAGCATTCGCGATCCCGAAAAGCGCGCAAGCGCAGAGGCGGAACTGGCCGCGTTGCAAGAGGCTAAAGCGACTGAAATGGCCCGAGCGAATGAATTGCAATCAGCGCTTGCAAACAGCCAGGTGCAATACCAGCGAGAGTTGCAAGGCTTGCGCGATGAATTGTTTTTCGTCCGAGAGATGGCGAATATACAGCGTCAGGCTGAATCCATCAAAACGCAGCAAGGCGAAGCGAGAGCGAGAGAATCTCTTTCAAATGCAGATTTCACGACTCGAGCCGCTGCGGCTGAACCGATTTCAGCCGCCGCCTTGGGAGGATCTACAGCCGCCGCTGAACTGAAGCGGACCAGGGAAGGGCTAGAGCAAACTCGCTCGGCGGCTGCGGCGCTAGCGCAAACGGTGGATGGCCTTGATGGGTTGCCGATCATTCTGGGTAATGTCGCCAATCAACTTTCAGCGCTGAAAGCGGGACTAGATAGAGTTGGCGAACAGGTGAAAAATAACCGTAAATAGGGCATGGCTTTCTGGGAGATCGAGCATCGGCCGGGACTCGCGACAGACGGCAATCGGCGCAGCGTAGAGGATTGGGGGGCCACTATCGCATCGAGACGGTTGGCTAGTCTAGCCGCCGATGTGGTCAGCATCGCGGTTCCTTCTGACCCGGTTGACGAGGTCGAAACCGGAACGGGTTTGGTAACCATTGCCAGCGAAGATGTCGTGGAAACGATAGCGACGGCCGACCCTATTCTGGGCGATACTGAACAATGGGAATATGGCGACACTCTCATCGTTTATCGAAATAATGTTCGATGGTTCGAAGGCGTAGTGACTAAGCGGCCACGCCAAGGGACGGCTCAAGAGGAGTCACGCACGTTTGAAATTTCGGGACCGTGGTGGTTTCTTGAAAACACAGTTTACCAGCAGGGTTGGCAAGAACTAGACGTTGCTGCGAGCACGACCGAAGCTGTTCTGGCTCAGAAGTTTCGTTCTCGGGTTTTATTGGGGATGGATGAGGGCGGAGTGCTCATCAAGACGGGCGCGCAGATTGAAGCCATCCTCAATTACTGTTTGCAGTATAGCAAGGCCGGCGGGGAAACCGGAGTGGATCGCTTTTCGGTCGGTACGGTTCTCACAGGTCAGAAAGTTTGGGCTGTAGACATCCGTGACCAAACATGCGCCGAGGTCGTTCGATCCATTTTGCGTTGGCATCCTAACGCGGTTTCTTCTTGGGACTATAGTCAAAGCCCGCCGCAGTTGACCATTGATGTCCCAAGCGCGACCACGTCGGTTGATTTGGTTAGCAGTGATTTGGTTGGCGCATCGTTCAACCCTCGCAATGATCTAGTCCCACCGTCGGTTTCGTTCATATATGAAAAAGACCACAACCTAGACGGTTCCACCTATACCACGACCGAACGAGAGGTTTATCCTACCGACAAAACGGGCAGGGAACCCGGCGCCATCGTCGCCACGATCCCTCTGCGCGGTTCCAGTCGGTCAACGCATAAACAGCGGGTTGCGACTGAAACGATACCGACGGCCCAAACCAGCGCTGGAGGTGCCAATCAAGAGTTAGAAACGTGGTGGATTGATCATCTTCCTTGGTTATCGGATTTCCCCCAAGCGGACTGGATCATCGGTGATCATTCAATCGCTCTCGCCGAGCGAGTCGATCCTCCTGAGTCGATCAGTGGCACACCGATTTCTCCACCGGCATCGGCCGACGATTATCCGAGAGAATTGATCGACGGCTCCCTGGAGGAATGGATGAACGTTGAGAGCACGCGGTTGATTGTTTCAGCCGTCATCGCTTACGACAAGGCCGACCAAACCGCAGCAAGTCGGGCTGTCTTCACCGATTCGGTGACGATTAACGGCGAGAAATATCCGGCATTACGGGTCAGCGTCGAGATCGTCGGGACTGATGCGATCAGCAAGCTTTACTCAAAGGTTATAGAGTCGAGCCCGCCTGAGTCGACTCCGTCGGGTTTAGCTCAAGCATACTATGACGGGTTGAGCGTTCTTCGCTATGAGGGTCAGTTGAATTTCATTGAAACCGAAACGGGCGGGTTGATTGATTCGCTTGGCGGAAGGATTGACCTAACGGACGGCGCCGAAACTTTGGTTTCTGCTTCGCCAGTTCAGACATTAGACCAAGACATCGCTGAAGGCCGGACAACGGCGACTTTTGGGCCGGCTGAACACTTGTCGCCTCAAGATTTCGTCGAGGCTTTGCGACTTTCGCGCATGCTTCCGCGCACGACTTTTTCGTCTGCGGAGAAGTCCGAGGCTGAACCGGATTCAGTATCTGAAACCATTGGAGGCTACCAAGGATCAAAATCAAACACGACGGTAAAGCCTTTCGCCGGCCGTTCGCGTGGGTTTGATTATACCATTGAAAAGGGCGGGAAACTTAAGGTTGGCATCGGTGAGCTTAACGAGGATGGCAACTCATGGCATGAGGTCGATCCCGGCGCCGCCCGCTCGATCGTCAGCACGGAACAACTCTGGGTAATCGCCGACACTGATTTCGACGGAGTCATCACGGCAGTCACTCCCGAATGGAACACAAGCCCACCGGGAGGCTTGCAGAAACATAAACCCGAGGGAGCCGACGGCCCCGACTCGCCCGGCGAGAATGGGAAATACGCCTGGGAGATTCTAACGGCTGAGCCAGACGGGGATGGCATCGCCGTTACCTACAAGCGACATGGGATAGAATATTACAGCGACCGCGTTGGTACGCTGCCAGCTCCCGGCGCAGGCATTCAAATCCTGAAAACCGATGATGGGGGTGGTCCAACAGGCATTCGCACGACCGAATGGGTCGATCCCACTTTACTACCGACAGCAGTAGGCGCCACGGGCGCTACCGGCGTTCCCGGTTCTCCCGGCGGAGCAACCGGCCCGACCGGCCCAACAGGTCCGACCGGCCCGACCGGCCCAACAGGTCCGACCGGCCCGACGGGGGCCACGGGAGTGACGGGGGCCACGGGGCCGACCGGCCCGACCGGACCTAGCGGGCTATCTGGCGGGCAAGGTGATACAGGTCTAACGGGTCCGACAGGCCCGACCGGACCTAGCGGGATACCTGGGGTTGGGTCCCAGGGCGATACGGGGGTTCATGGCCCAACAGGCCAAACAGGCCCGACAGGCCCGACAGGGGGGCAAGGTGATACAGGTCTAACGGGACCGACCGGCCCAACAGGCCCGACAGGCTTGACAGGTGGGCAAGGTGATACGGGCCTAACGGGACCGACCGGACCAACGGGTCCGACAGGCCCAACAGGCTTGACGGGCGGGCAAGGTGATACAGGTCTAACGGGGCCGGCCGGTCCGACAGGCCCAACAGGCTTGACGGGCGGGCAAGGTGATACAGGTCTAACGGGGCCGGCCGGTCCAACGGGACCGACAGGCCCGACAGGCTTGACGGGCATGACCGGCGCGACAGGGGCAACGGGAGTTTCAGTCACCCGCCTAGTGACTATTGCGCTCGAGCAACCGATTGAGCCGATCGATGAATCGGAAGAGGTCATAGATATTTCTCTTGTTGGACCCAAGGGCGACACAGGCATGGATGGACCGAGTGGCCCTTCCGGCGCGACAGGCCCAACGGGTGCAACGGGTGCAACGGGACCTTGTTGTTTGGAGTGGATCAACGGTGGATGGAATCCATTCAACGAGTACGTGACCCACAATGGCATCGAGCACAATGGCGAGACGTTTAGAGCGATTGACACATCAACCAACAAGGAACCGCGAGTTGCTCCCGATTGGGAAAATTACTGGGAGATTCTAGCCGAGAAAGGATCGCCAGGGAACACGGGCGCAAGCGGGATCGGCGACACAGGCCCGAGCGGACCGACAGGCCCGAGCGGCGCGAGCGGCCCGACAGGCCCGACTGGTTCGTCAGGTGCAGACGGTCGAGGGTTTACACCTCGAGGCGAATGGTCGGGGTTAACTGATTACGAGGTCGACGACATCGTTACGAGAAATGGCGATGTGTATCGATCAGCCGTTGCTAGTACCAACAAGCCGCCGGAATTGCATGTTCCGGCGTATTGGGAAAAATGGGTGGAAAGTGGGGAATCAATCACGGGCGAAACAGGCCCGACTGGCCCGAGCGGCCCGACTGGCCCGAGCGGCGCAAGTGGTCCGACTGGTCCGACTGGTCCGACTGGTCCAACGGGTCCGACTGGCCCAACGGGTCCGAGCGGCCCGACTGGTTCGTCAGGTGTAGACGGTCGAGGGTTCACGCCTCGAGGTGAATGGTCAGGCGCCACGCAATATTATACCGACGACGTTGTCACCTACTCAGGTGACGTCTACCTAGCGCTCGCCGATTCGCTAAACGATATTCCACCATCCACGCCAGCATCATGGGATGATTGGGTGACAAGCGGTGATTCCGGCGTGACGGGTCCGACGGGTCCGACGGGTCCGACTGGTCCGACTGGTCCGACTGGTCCGACTGGTCCAACGGGTCCGACTGGCCCAACGGGTCCGAGCGGCCCGACTGGTTCGTCAGGTGCAGACGGTCGAGGGTTCACTCCTCGAGGTGAGTGGGCTGGCACGACGCAATATTACACCGACGACATC